>Ga0272446_1000372_pt1 | contig 71339 bp, 67 predicted proteins | sample YNPCB0061_FD_194587 | JGI IMG/M metagenome (GOLD analysis project Ga0272446, IMG submission 194587) | Hot spring microbial mat communities from Yellowstone National Park, WY, United States - YNP-CB-006-1 | ecosystem: Environmental > Aquatic > Thermal springs > Hot (42-90C) > Sediment | place... | reverse complement strand
CCAAGGCGATCAAGATCAACTGGCAGTTCTCCATCCAGGCCGCTCGAACCAAGCTCAATAGCCACTACACCAAAGTCCATCCCGAGAATGAAAAATACAAGGAAACTTAGTTTACGGACTACTGATGCCAGTACGTACTACAGCACGCACCGCAGCGTTCATCCCAGGCGCATCACCACCGCTCGTCAGTACTCCGATACGGATTGTTGGATGTGTCATTGTATCCCTCGCCTCTCTGGCGGATAGCAATATGGTTGCATACGCAAGTATATCACAGAGTCACGAGTAATTAGTGAAGAGTGCGCCCGCATCTTCCCTGCTCGGAAGAGATAGTGTTGAGTATGACTGTCACCGCATCGGTAGGGGCAGGTTGGGAACTCACCCCAGATGGTGTGTTGATACAACGGGCAATAGTTTTCACCGCCCATCGCAGGATGCAGGCCAACGAGCCGCCTCCCGACTCATAACAGCACACTCACCAGCGGAGGCGGGCCAGCGGCCCGCAATCCAGGTCTATTAAGATGGTGTCTCGGAATAAGATAGCATTTTCACTACTGAAAAATGCAAATAAGACATAGTTTCATTTTCAGGTAAACCTCTTGACTTTATGCTTGAATGGGGTAAAGTGAGGGCATGAAACGCACATACTCATTCTGCTGAGGGAAGATCACGATGAACAAACAGCAGTTTACAATTAACGGCATGGATTGTCCTGATTGTGCACGTGCTATTGAACGCGGTGTAGCGCGGCTTCCAGGGGTACAGACCTGTGAAGTGAATTTCACCACCGCTCAATTGCACGTCACCGGTGATGCAGACCCGACAGCTATCATCAGCCGGGTACGAGATTTAGGCTACGAAATTCAGTCAGCAACGACAGTGGCTGACGAGAATCCACCAACCCTGTTCGACTTTATCCGCCGCCGTCGTCAACATCTGTTCGCGCTGGTTGGTCTTGTGCTCGTTCTACCGGGTATCATCCTGCATGAATTGCTTGGTTGGGATGCACTCTGGATTGATGGGCTGGCACTCGTTGCCCTTGGCCTGGTGGGGCCAAAAATTGCTCAAAACGCCTGGCGCACGTTCCGTACAAATCGTGAGCTGAATATCGATGCTTTGATGACGATCGCCGCTATTGGCGCTGTCATTATCGGAACGTATGTTGAAGCCGGGCTGGTGATGGTGCTCTACGCAATTGGCGAGGCGTTAGAGGAGTATACAGCCGATCGTGCCCGTCATGCAATCCGCAGCCTGCTTGAATTGACTCCACCGACGGCAACACGTCTTGGGCCTGCTGGTGAAGAGATCGTACCGGTCGCCGAGTTGCGGGTTGGCGACCGCATTCTCATCAAGCCAGGAGAGCGGGTACCGGTTGACGGTACGATTGTCGCCGGTCATTCGCTGGTGAATCAGGCTTCGATTACCGGTGAAAGTCGGTTGATTGAGCGTGAGGCTGGAGACTCGCTCTTTGCAGGAACGATAAACGGTGAAGGGAGTCTTGAGCTGATTGTTGACCGACCCGCTGCTGAGAGTATGGTGGCGCGGATGATTCATCTCGTTCAGGAAGCGCAAGAGCGTCGGGCACCGGTGCAGCGGGTTGTTGATCGCTTTGCACGTATCTACACGCCCGCAGTGGTCATGCTGGCCGTGCTGGTGGCCAGTATTCCACCACTCTTGTTTGGTCAACCCTTTTTAAACCCCGATCCCGAAACATTTGGCTGGCTCTACCGTGGTCTGGCTCTCCTCGTTGTTGCATGCCCGTGTGCGCTGGTTATCAGCACACCGGTGAGTATTGTGAGCGCCTTAAGCACGGCTGCCCGCAACGGTGTGTTAATCAAGGGTGGGGCATACATCGAAACGCTGGCACGTGTGCGTACCATTGCCATTGATAAAACTGGCACGCTGACCACCGGCAAACCGGCGGTGGTGGGGCTACGGGTCTTGGGATGTTTGGCCAATGATGTCGTACCGGTCGGGCATTGTCAGACCTGCGATGAGCTATTGATGCTGGCAGGAGCCGTTGAGCGGCGTTCAGAACATCCACTGGCGCATGCCATCGTCCAGGCTGCAACCCTGCGCGGTCTCGATCTCCCGATGGCCGAAAACGTGCGGGCCTTGACCGGTCAAGGAGTGGTGGGAGTTGTGAATGGGAACAAGGTGCTGATCGGAAGTCATCGGGTATTCGATCAGACATTGACTCACGACGAACAACATTGCCTGGCAGCGCAACGTGACAGCCAGTCTGGATATACACCACTCATGGTTGGAGTTGATGGTGAATATCGCGGCACCATTACTGTGGCCGACACGATCCGTGAAGAGAGTCGGAACGCCGTGGCTGCCCTACGCGCTCTGGGTTTACGGGTCGTGATGCTCACCGGCGACGATCCGGCCACTGCACAGCGCATCGCTGACGACCTGAAGGTGGATGAAGTGCGAGCTGGATTACTCCCTGAAGCCAAGGCCGCGGCAGTCAGTTCATTACGCCAACCTGACAGTGCAGTCGCAATGGTTGGTGACGGGATCAACGATGCACCAGCACTGGCGACTGCCGATGTAGGGATTGCGATTGGTGCTCAAGCTGGTGGTACGACGCAGGCGATGGAAACTGCCGATATAACGTTGCTCAGTGGTGATCTCCGTCAGTTACTGTTTGCCATTGCACTCAGCCGCCAGACAATGCGCACGATCGCCGTGAACGTGGCCTTCAGTATCGGCATTAAACTCCTCTTCATCGGTCTGGTTCTGGCCGGCCTTGGCACGATGTGGATGGCCGTGTTGGCCGATGTGGGCACCTCGTTGTTGGTGACGCTGAATGGAATGCGGTTATTGCACTTCCGCCCACGTCTGTCGGGTTATAGATGAGTATGGAACAGAGTTCAGGCGATCAGAACGATCAGGCCTGAGCGAGAGACGGAATAGGCTCTCACCACCGCTTACCAGCATGACCCATCTTCCTCGCTCGTGAAGAGAGATGGCGCTAGGACTTTTCAGAGTTCTTTACGCGCAAGAAAGTTTAAGAATAAGCGGGAGGGGCGGGTTCCACACTCGCCCCAATAACGTATTTTAGAGACGGATGCGGGTTCTGCCATGGCCACCGCAGACGCGGGTCAGAGGCCCGCGATCTCGGGTAAGGGGAACATTACTCAGACACTCTCTGAGCGCGGTGAACAGCACAAGCCTCATACTCTATGCACGCGACGACGAGAAAGCCGCCGAATGTCTTTGGAACAGCCCATTCCCTCGGTAAGGAGACACGACGGATATGCTACGCCTATCATTCCTGGATTAACACCGGTAAAAACTGAAGCACCTACCGAACTACCGCAACTCAGGTAATTCAATCGGGTCTTCACGTGGTTCGCACAGGCCACAAAAGAGTGCACGGGCAGTGACAATAGCCTTATGACCACCTTTGTGGTCGGCGAAGAGGGCAACAATATGGGGCATCTCTTGCGCGTGATCGCGACAAATAGCCCGCCCACAAAAGATACAGGTGCCGTGAGCGGGACGATTGCAATGCCAGCAGTTCATCGTTGACTCCACTGTTGAGGGGATGCGTCTGATAACGCATCCCCGTCACGATTAGCGCAAAACCAGCGGTACCCACAATCGCGGTGCACTGATTGAAACTGGTGCTTCGAGTAATTGCGTTTCAATAGTGACCGAACTACTGACAATCTCGACCGTATTCGTTAGGCTGCCAGTCACCTGGCCTGGATTCACCGTTACTCGGAAGAGTAAGGTGCGCTGACCAGGTGTACTGCCGCTCTGGGCGGGTACGGTGAGATTATTCCATGTTAACACAGTCCGGCCACCACTGCTACCGATTTGTGGTGCTGACAGGTCTGTTCAACCTTCTCATCCGACCCGACAGCAGTGATGAGAGGCATGGCGAGTTTCCGAGCCTATCCGCAGCTCGTGCAGCGGTGCGCAGCTTCCCGTGCCAATCCGGTGATCCACGGTCAACCCCCGTCCTCTCGCCGATAATCCATCGTTGTCTCTGGAGAGGTGGATTCTCAACCTCCGCACGGCATGCTTTCGAGAGGGACACACATTCCATCACTACTCCCCCAGAGCGCGGGCCGCTAACCTACACTCCCAGGGGAAACCGCACAGATCGGGGATCGCCGTTAGCACGTGTATAAGGTTTGTTAGTCTGCGCCATCTAGGGCCGAGAATGTTGAAGACCTCCTGGATATTCGCCCTACCTGTTCAAGTGCAAACCGAATCTATGCTATGATATTTGACTTGTAAAGTATTGCTGTTTGGAGAGTCCATGATCGCGGTCTTAATCGAGGTTCTCTTGCCGATTGCGGTGGTAGCAAGTGCAGGATTCGCACTACGGCGCGCATTTCCGCTTGATCTGATGACACTCAACCGGCTGATGATTTACGGTCTTAGCCCGGCGCTCATCTTTGTCGCCCTGGTGCGCGCCGATTTGAGTGGCCCGGATGCCGGACGCATGCTCTTCTTCGCGGTGGGAGTGTTGGGGTTGATGGCGTTAACCGTCTGGATCAGTGCACTGGGGCTGGGGTTACGCGGAAAGGACGTGACGGCGTTGTTGCTGACCAGTATGTTTATGAATTCGGGCAATTATGGTCTGCCAGCCTCACGTTTTGCTTTTGGGGAAACCGGTTTTACATTAGGGGTGTTCTACTTTATCATGCAATCGATCATGGCGCAAACGTTAGGCGTGGGAGTGGCAGCAGCGGGTGCGGCAGAAGGAGGCCGACAGGCATGGCAATCAATCTGTTACCGCCTGATCCGTATGCCACAAATCTATGCTGTGACCGGTGCACTGGCTTTACGGAGTGTGGGGTTCCAGCCGGCAACAGCGACAGGGCTTATTCACAGTCTGTTTGAGGGCGTAGCGCTCTTGAGTGAAGCGGCGTTGCCGGTCATGCTCCTCATTCTTGGCGTACAACTGGGTGCCGGAGCACCTCTTGTTCGACCAGGAATGGTGGCAATTGCCACGACAATCCGGTTGGTAATATCACCGATCTTGGCTTTCGGTCTGGCCCGTCTGCTCGGTATGGAGGGAGTTGCACTCGGGGTTGGGGTGATGATGGCCGGTATGCCAACAGCGGTGAATACCACAATCCTGGCGATTGAGTTTGATACTCGGCCACAACTGGTAGTCAGTACCGTCGTGGTGTCGTCGTTTGCCAGTCTGATAACACTGAGCGTATTACTTAGCCTGGTACGATAGGTATGATTGTTCTACGCAACATTATGCTGCCCGGTCAGGGAAGTCCTCAGGCCCTGCTCATTCAGGGTGATCGTATTACCTGGATCGGTTCTGATCAGGATGCTTCACGATGGCAACCGCCGAACGCGCAGATAATCGATGGCGCCGGAATGCTGGCGCTTCCCGGATTCAACGACTGTCACTTTCATTTGCAGAACGGTGCTCGGGTGCTGAACGTTCTGCGTTTGGAGCAGGCCAACAGCATTGCTGATGTCCAGCACCTTCTGGCCCGATATGCTGCTGCCAACCCGCATCTCCCATGGCTGATCGGACGTGGCTGGCGCTATCGCCTGTTCGCTGCCGGTCAGTCACCGACCCGTCACATGCTCGATGCCGTCGTTGCCGACCGACCGGTACTGTTAACGGCGTTTGATGGTCATACGGCCTGGGTCAATACCAGAGCATTGCAGATAGCCGGTATCCTGATCGGCACAGACACCGGTAATCCCTGTAGTACGGTCGTGATCGGAGATGATGGTCTAGCCAGCGGTGAACTGCGTGAAGCACCGGCGATAGACCTGGTGCGACGCTGTATTCCACCACCAACTGAAGCCGAAATTCGGTCGTCGTTGTTGCATGCGCTCCGCGAATTAGCCGCACTTGGCTTGACTGGCGTGCACAACATGGATGGTGATGAAGTGCAGCGGATGCGCTATCGCGAGTTGGCGGCTGATGGACTGTTGACGCTCCGTATTCGGTTACCACTGTCGATAACACCAGGAACTGCCCCACAACGGATTACCGAGTGGGCAATTGATGCCCGACAACATCAACATCCGTTGGTGCAGACCGATGCGGTAAAGCTGTTCGTTGATGGTGTGGTTGAAGCGAAAACGGCTCTGATGCTGGCACCGTATGCTGATGACAGCAGCGATTGTGGCGCTGCGGTCTACGATCCAAGCGAATTCGCTAACCTGATAACCCATGCCGATGCTGCTGGTCTCCAGGTTTGTGTCCATGCAATTGGTGATGGCGGTGTGCGCCAGACACTCGATGCCTTTACGCACGCTCGCCACATCAACGGTCATCGCGATTCACGGCACCGGATTGAACATGCCGAAATTGTTGATCCGGCTGATCTCCCGCGTTTTGCACAACTGCGTGTCATTGCCTCTGTGCAGCCGTTGCACGTCGAGTTCGGCATGGATCAGCACAATCCGTGGTGGCGCTTAGTCGGAACACAGCGCCATCGTTATGGCTTTCCCTGGCGTGATCTCTTGCAGGCCGGAGCCAAAATGGCGTTGGGAAGTGATTGGCCGGTTGCCGATCCAGATCCGTTGCGAGGGATACAGGCGGCTTGTACGAGAGGAAAACTCGATTTCAGCCCGCCTGACAGTCCGTTTCCCGATCAGCGCCTCACAGTTACTGAAGCTTTGGCTGGTTATACGACCTGGGCAGCGTATGCCGGTTATCGCGAACACGAACTGGGACGGCTAGCTCCCGGTTATCTGGCCGACCTGATCCTTCTGGATCGCGATATTACGACCTTACCGCCCAACCAGATTACTACGGCAAGAGTTATGTTGACCATGGTAGGAGGACGAGTCGTTTTTACACGCTGATCGTCATCGCTAATTCCAAACAAGGTTCGATAAGAGACCGTTAAGATGCGAGCCGTAGGTCCGCGTACCTAAGGAACGAGCAGGTACCCTTCGCAAAACGGACAATTCAGAGACTCCGATCTATGCCCCTACGGCACATCTTGACTGACTTTATGTCAAAAATGTCAGCAACTCAACCTCATCATCGTGCTCGATCACCATATCATCTGATGGCAACCACTGAAAATGATCACCACGTCGCAGGCTCAACGGTAACTGACCCGCAGCACGGAGTTCGGCAACTGTTTGCCCGACCCGCCGGTCGGTAATAACCTGACGGCGCACAACCAGTAACTGATCACCGACGTCAAAGGCCGCTTCAACATCGGGGAGCAGAGCGGCGGCAACCAGGCTGGGGGCGGCCAGCGCTGAGGTACTGAAAGCAGTACGGATGCCAAATAAGTCGACCAGACGATCTGCCAGCACATCGCTAAACACGCGCAGTACCAGATGAACATCAGGATACATACTGCGCACGGCCAACCCGATCTGTAAATTGAGCAGATCATCACTGTAAAGAGCAGCTAATGCTGTTGCCTGTTCAATGCCTGCTTCGCGGAGGATAGTGGGATCGCGAGCATCACCACGCAAGACCCGTATTCCCTGCGCCGTTAAGGCCTCAACATAGCGTGGCGGTGTCTCTACCGTACAAATCACGGTCAGCGACGGTCGTGGCTGGTAGCGGTTGAGCAACCGCACCACCTGCGTACCCACCTTTCCCAGCCCACAAACTATTAGGCTGGCATCACTGCGCTTTGGTCGTGGTTGATTAGCCCACTGTACCGCCTCAAGTGCCGGTAAGGGGCCAACCAGCGCAATCTCTTCGCTGGGCAAGACAGGCAGGTTCGCATGAGGCCCAGGGATGCGACGCACACCAAAACGAGCCTCTAGATCGGCGACCGATCCGATAAGTGGGCTATCGTTACTTACGGTAACGAAGGCGATGCCCAATAATCCGGCAGGTAAATCAAGCACATAGCGGACCTGAGAACTCAATAGCGCGGCAGCAAACGTTGGTGCGGCCAACGCTGCCGGACTGAATGCCGAATTACGACCAAAGGATCGCTCAATGCGAGCATCAAGGGCGCGACTAAAGATACGCTGGACGGTTGGTAATTCAGGACGGATACGGCGGGCTGCCAGAGCAATCTCCAGATTTTTCAAATCGTCGTCAATGGTCGCAATCAAACCCTGAGCACGACGCAAGCCCGCCCGAGTCAGAACAACCGGATCACGGGCGTCACCCTGCACAACCGGTACGCCCAACTGATACAGGGTTGGCAAAAACTCACAGTTAGGATTAAGCTCAATCGCCACAACCTCGCGCCGACAATCGAGCAGTTGGAGCACGGCACGATAGCCAACTCGACCCAAACCACACACAATCATATGACCACGGTACGTAGCGGCCAACGCCTCTTGCCAGCGTTCGGGGCGCGACCGTTTATCGACCAGCAAGCGTCCAACATCAACCGCGCTCTGCAACAAAAAGAATAGTCCAAGCAAGGGTATCAGGAAGAAGAGGACACGGCCAATGCGATCGGGGGGTAACTCAAGATCAGTCTGAAAAATCAGCAGTTTCAGCGTTTCAAAGAGCGCAACTGCAATATCGGGACGACAGTTGCAGAGAGGTGGCAAGTAAAACCATTGCAAATAGAGCGCACCACTGGCCAGCACGAGTAGTAACGCCGTTACCGGGAACCACGCTTCACGGAGAATGCGTAGGTCGTCGAGCAGGTTAGCGACAAGTAGACGCCAGAAAGCGAACCGTCGTCGCCGTAATCGAGAAAGACGAATATCCTGGGCCATGCTTGCGTATTACGCTACATCACCGCGACTAACAGCGATCATCCGGTTGAGTCGCTCTAAAGCGCGTCCACTATCGATACTGTGACGGGCCATTGCCACACCGGTTTTCAAATCAGGGGCCAGATCGCCAGCTACCATCGCCGCAGCCGCGTTTAATAGCACGACATCACGCCGCGGTCCCTGGTCTTCACCGCTCAGGATGGCACGAATGATGGCAACATTGTAGGCAACATCACCACCGCGCAGTGCATCCTGCGGTGCACGGGCCAAACCAACATCTTCTGGAGTTACGATCATCTGACGCGGAGTTTGACCGGCCCGTACTTCAAAGATCAGGTTGGGGCCTGACAGTGTCAATTCATCGACTCCGCCGTCACCGTGTACAACCAGAGCATGAATCGTCTCCAGCCGACTAAGTGCATACGCCAGTTTTTCAGCTAACGCAGCGCTAGCAACACCCAACACCTGATAGCGAGCGCGAGCCGGATTGGTTAACGGGCCGAGGATATTAAACACAGTACGAATCCCTATCTCACGGCGAACCGGCCCGGCAAAGCGCATTGCCGGATGAAACTTCGGAGCGAACATAAAACCAATCCCGGCTTCGCGCAAACAGCGCGCCACCCCCTCGGCATCGAGTTCGATCTGTACTCCCAGACCTTCCAGCACGTCAGCGCTGCCACATACGCTTGACATAGCCCGATTACCGTGCTTTGCCACGGTTAAGCCCGCACCGGCCGCAACAAACGCTGCTGTCGTACTGATATTGAACGTGTGCGCGCCATCGCCGCCGGTTCCACAGGTATCGATCACCGGACCATCGAAATAGACGTGAGTTGCCTTTTCGCGCATCACGGCAGCCATCCCGGCAATTTCGGCGTCCGTCTCACCTTTCATATGTAAGGCAGTCAGAAACGCACCGATCTGCGCCGGTGTTGCAGCCCCACTCATAATCTCTTCCATCACGCTGGCCGCTTCTGCCTGAGTTAAATCGCGTCGTGCAACTACGGTGGCTATCGCCTCGCGAATGTTCATGCTCCACTCCTTAAACGCTCCTCGTTACACTGCGGTTGTATTGTAGCGATCAGGAGGGTTATGGTCAATCGGAAGTGAGAAGGAGAGAGGAGGTCCGGACACTGCTACCCCCTTCTGCTCTTCGTGTGAGAGCGGAAGGGGGGTTGGGCAGAGGGTGAGGGGCACCAGCTTGCACGTGGTCACTCCACCTCTCCCATCACCACCGGCAGGTAGGTTGAAAAATCCTGCCTTGTTTTCCTCCCCATCTGGAAATCAGACGCGACGGATGGGTTTTCACTCCTACATGTACCGATGCGTGATGATTGACCTAGCTATGAGGAAATTTTAGACGACGATTCGGTTGGGAGTGATGAAAGGTTATTCAGTTGCGGTACGAGACGTTGACGAGCCATCTGCAAGACCTGACAACTCTCGCCATGGTTATGGCAGCGCGGACAACCGGCAACCAGACGTTTCTCGTGCAACTCAATAATCGCATGGGCTGAACTCCAGTAAATATTCCGTGCACCGACCAGATCAAATAAACCGGTACGTTTGAACATATCGAGTACAGCCGGTTGTAAAGCGGTAAAGATGACCTCACCACCACGGGCATGGTGTTCTTCGACAATTTGATGGAGCGCCTGGATACCCATCGCATCAATCAGCGGCACACCACGCATACTGATGATAATAGTGTGATAATCACCGGCAGTTTCAAAAGCCTCGAGCACAGTCGTAACACTTCCGAAAAAGACTGGACCGGTAAGGTAATAGACATGTATGCTTGGACAGGTGGCAGTAATAGGTGAACCCTGCACCTGTAACTGTTGCGGATTGATCGGAGAACTGGTGACCGTCGTACTCGTTGCCGATTGCCGCAGATAAATAACTGCCGAAATCGCAACCCCGATGAGAATTGCTTGCGTGAGATCGAGTGCCGCAGTTGCCACCATCGTAATGAAAAAACCAATCAGAGCGTGGCGAAGACGGGCATTCACGAAAAAGTGAATCGTCTCCCATTCGTTCATCCGCCAGGCTGTGACCAGTAATACCCCACCAAGCGCAGCCAGAGGTACGTAGCGAATGATCGGCCCCAATACCAGTGCACTGAGGAGCAGTAACAATGCATGGACAATACTGGTGAGACGTGTAACCGCCCCACTCTTGATTGCAACACTGGTCCGAGCAATGGCAGCAGTCGCTGGCACTCCACCGAAAAACGGGATCAGCAGATTGCCAATACCCTGGGCCACCAGCTCTTGGTTGCTATCGAACGGCTTCCCACTCATCGTCGAGCCAACTGCACCACACAGGAGACTTTCGATCGCACCGAGGGCGGCAATTGAAACAGCCGGCGCAAGGAGGTCGTTCAAATGATCCCAAGGGATTTTATCCCACGTTAGCCGATTCTCTAGCAGGATGGTACGCGGAATATCGCCAATAATGGGAACATTCCATCCCAATACAACACTTACAATCGTTGCCACAATGATTCCAATCAGTGAAGCTGGTACCGCCTCACTCACCCGTGGCAACAGAATCATCACTACAATCACGATTCCGGCAATCACCAGTGTCCGCCAATCGGGCATAAGCGGATGGGTGAAATAGTGGAGGAGTTTTTCCAGCGCATTCTCGGCTGCTGGGGTTCTGATCCCCAACACATTATCAAGTTGACCAATCGCGATAATCAGCGCAATCCCACTGGTAAAACCGGCAATGACTGGTGAGGGAATGAAAGAGATATACCGGCCAAGCCGAAAGATACCGAGCAAGATCAGCATGAGACCGGCAAGGAGCGTAGCCACCCACACTGCCTCCAGACCATAGCGTGCGGAAATGGCAATCAAGATAGCCGACATCGCACCGGTGGGGCCACTGATCTGATAGGCCGCACCACCGAGTCCGCCAATAATAAGACCCGCAATAATTGCAGTCACCAAACCCGCAGGGGCATCAGCCCCTGAAGCAACACCGAATGCTAAAGCCAGCGGTAAGGCCACGGCACCGGTGGTTAAGCCGGCCAATACGTCAGAGCGGAAATGATTGACCGAGTAACCGGCAAATTCACGCTCTAGCAGGGAAATGAGAGGAAAACGGCGAGAAGCGAGTTTCATGTTTGCCCCTTTGATGGATATATGATAATATTCTAATATTATCGAAATTCTATCACGCTCACTATTCTCTGTCAAGGTACTGGGTAGCGATGGTTGTTCAACAGTTCACCCGACCTGGGAGAGATGTGTTGAGGGAGAAGGGCGAGAAGGGCGAGAAAAGCGAAACATGCCCAGAAGCCGGCGCCGGGGGACACCCCTGCCGACCGACCGTTTACCACTACTCTACGCAAACTTCAAGGAGATGGTGCGATGAAGGAGGCTACAGCAGCCCCCCTCACCTTTCCCCAAGCCCCTGCCGCTCCCACCAGCGGAGCGGCAGGGGAGTGTGAAGCACCTGCGCCGGGGGATACCCTCACTGGCCGTTCACCACTGCTCTACACGAACCCCAAGGAGATGGTGCGATGAAGGAGGCTATCCCCCGCTCCCAATCCGCTTTCCTCTTTTCTCGCTTCTCGCGTCAATGCACGGCAGGAGCGGCAAGGAAAACACCTTCTTCACAAGCAGGAAGATGGCTTGCTTCTGAGGCAGGCTCATCCGCCACGGCTGCTCCCACAGGGGCAGGCCAACGGCCCGAATCGCCGGTGCAAACGCTCGGATCGGGAGCATTATGCGAGGGTAAACAACGTTGACCGGAAAACCTAACCAAAACCTGAAAACCCCTTGTCGCGCTTAAAGGGTTATTGCTGTTTATCATACATTGTTGTATAATCTATACGAATATTAGAATATTAAAAGATACTTTTATGCCACTTCATCGCTTTAAAGCCGAATTCTTCAAAGCCCTCGCTCATCCTACCCGCCTGGCCATTCTCGATCAATTGCGGGCGGGTGAACGCAGTGTGCAAGAATTACAACAGGCACTCGCCATCGAACAGTCTAACGTGTCACAACAACTGGCTGTTCTGCGCAACAAAAACATCGTCGATTCGCGTAAAGAAGGCACAACCGTATACTACCGGGTTCGCGACCCGATGATCTTTCAGTTGCTCGATGTGGCACGTATTATCTTCAACAATCATCTTATCGACACACAAGAGATGCTGGCAACGTTGAATGAAGAGCAGTAGGGCTTTCAACATGTTTTCACCCGCCCCAGTAGAGAGATAAAGCGACTCCTCAGCTATCCGCATTGCGTGTAGAGATACCCAACCTTCCATACCAGCAGTGGCCGAAGCACAAAACTGCCGTTTCCTCGCCGATGATGCAATCTGAGAGGGGCAGGTTCCCAAGCTGCCCGCTGTAATGCCGCATCCCTAATAACGTTCTGTCACCATACAGGAGGGGCAGGTTCCACGCCCCTACCCCCCACCTATGAAGGTCATAGTGTGCTCATGCACTACACGCCGATTTTCGGCTATTGACCACCCGACGCGGACCGGTGACCCGCGATCTCAGGACAACTGTATGATTCAGAGGCATCCTGAAGCGTTGGATGACGCTCATTATTCACGTGCCCTGATACGGGCCAGGTAGTATGCAGGCAAATGTGAGAACCTTCAGCACGCTATGACAGCGACGCTAGCATTCACTATACCCGCAGGCATGACACTTCCGACATCCTTCCTCGTTGAACATCGCCGCATTCTGACATTCGGGGCAGATCTCAGCAGCCTCTGACGAAGCGTGATGGAGGTCAGCGTGCAGAGAGTTGACCGCCTGCGATGGCGTCGGTTCGCTTACCCTCACCGTATCGTCTGGTGTCGTTTCACCGTTACCGGTATTATCGTCGTAGCCATGACCATTGCCATTCCCGTTGCCATTCTTCACATAGTGATCGAGCAAGACCTTCCCGATAGCATCGGGAACGGAACGGACCCGATCAGGACCGAACCCTGCCGAACGTGAACCACCGATACCGCGAAGCTGCTCGGCGATGAGCTTCACCGGTACACCACAGCGTAACGCCAGCGAAATCAACCGTCCAATAGCCTCGGTAAACGCAGTGACATCACTCCCGGCGCGCCCGATAATTGCAAACACTTCAAATGGCTTCCCATCTAACTCGGTGACAAACAGACGGAGCTTGCCAAGCGGAGTAACGACCGGGTATGAGTGACTGGGAAGACCCTCTGCCGGTACCGGTCGCGGTGTAATCTCTGCCGGTAGTGGAGCAGGCGCCTGCACTGTACTGGTGCTCTTTGCGGTCGAACCGGTCGACAGAACCTGATTTGCACGTGATCCATCGCGATAGACGGTAATCCCTTTACATCCAAGCCGAAACGCCAATTCGTAGGCTTCGCGCACCTGATCGGGGGTCGCTTCGTGGGGGAAGTTGATCGTCTTCGAGATCGCACTATCGGTATACTCCTGGAAGGCAGCCTGCATCCGCACATGCCATTCCGGTGCAATATCGTGGGCAGTGACCCACACCCGCTGCACATGGGCCGGGACTTCAGGGTGATGAATGTGGCCGGTATCGGCAATCCGCTCCATCAGTTCCGGGCTGTACCAGCCCTCACGTTTCGCCTGAGCGACAAAATCTTGATTGATATCGAGCATCCGGGTATCGGCCTGATACCGCCAAAAGGCGATGGCAAAGAGTGGCTCGATCCCAGACGAGCACCCTGCAATGATACTGATCGTCCCGGTCGGGGCAACGGTGGTCACATTACAATTCCGCAGCAGTCGTTGCGGACGAATCCGCGACCCATCAGGACGGCGGGCACAGGTCGCATCAGGACCCCAGATGCTATACTCCCATTCCGGGAACGGGCCACGCTCACGGGCCAACTGCTCGGAAGCGACCTTGCTCTCTTCGTCGATGAAGTGCATCACCTTCCGCGCCAGATCGATTGCTTCGTGCGAATTGTACGGAATCTCCAACCGCACTAGCATATCGGCCCATCCCATCACCCCGAGCCCGATGCGCCGGATGCGCTGGCTCAGTTGGGTGATCTGTTCGAGCGGATAGTGGTTGGCATCGATCACATTATCGAGAAAGCGCGTGCTTTCGTGAACTACCTCACGCAGATGATTCCAATCAATCGTTCGTTCTGGAGTGACAAATTTGCCCAGATTGATCGAGCCAAGATTACAGACATCATACGCCAGGAGTGGCTGTTCCCCACAAGGATTGGTGGCCTCGTACTCGCCGAGGTGCGGAACCGGGTTGTACTCGTTGGCCCGGTCGATGAAGAACAGACCGGGTTCGCCGGTAGCATGGGCACACTGAACGATGAGTTCGAAGACCATCCGGGCACGCAGGCGTGTTGGCTGACCGGGCGGAACCAGCACCTCACCGGTCAGGGGATGTTTCAGGCCATCGCGTGACGCAATATGCACCGTACCGGTGCGAGGATTGATGAGATCATACGTTTCATCGCGCTCAACAGCGCGCATAAACGCATCGGTAACGGCAACAGAAATGTTGAAATTCGTGATTTTTGTGGTATCGAGTTTGCAGGTAATGAACTCAAGAATATCGGGATGATCGCAGCGCAAGATCCCCATATTCGCGCCACGGCGGGTTCCACCTTGTTTGATGGCCTCGGTCGAGTGGTTGTAGACATCCATAAAACTGACCGGACCACTGGCAACGCCCATTGTACTGCGCACCACATCATTGCGCGGACGCAGGCGCGAGAAGCTAAAGCCCGTGCCACCGCCGCTCTGATGGATCAGAGCCTGATGCTTCAGAGTCTCGTAAATGCTGGTCAGATTGTCGTCAATTGGCAACACGAAGCATGCACTGAGCTGACCCAGTGGCCGCCCGGCATTCATCAGAGTTGGGCTGTTGGGTTCAAAATAGCCCTGGGTCATCAGATGGTAAAATCGCTCGGCTCGCTCTTCAACCTGTTCTGATGATGCACCGTAGCGAGCATCAACGGCAGCGATCGTCTCGGCTACCCGCCAGAACATCGCTTCGGGCGTTTCAATGACGTCGCCATGCTCGTTCTTGAGTAGATAGCGCTTCTGAAGGACGGTTCGGGCAATGTCGGTCAGATTGGCAGGGGCAAGCTCGTGTTTCATCATGGATTGAAAGCTCCTCATGCTACATGGACGGTTGATGCGCTAAGAGTGTTGTAAATAATTTTTAACCGACAAGGTTCACGACGACAAGGCGCAGGAAAGAAAAACTACTATATTTAGTGCCTACGATGATTGATAGAGCGCATATTTTGAACTCCCTCGCGCTCGGCTAGTGTAGCACAGTAACTGACATCGTGTCAAGTGGAAGAAAATGGTTTACAATAACAAAACCACCAAGCCGCGATATGTCCGTTGTAGGTGGTACGTCGGTGCGTCATGCCATGCGTTCGACGCGATACAGGTAAGACGCCCGCCTTCCCAAACGCATTCAACACGAGTCGGTGCTCACCGCAATCATGGTTTATGCTCTAAGTCACAATTTGATCAAAGCCATCACGTTTTGCTATGATGTGTTGGCTGGTCAAACTGTGATATGCGCACCGAACAAAGTATGTTATGGAAACCACACAACTCTCATTTCTGAAACGACTCCTCGCTACCCCCGGCCCATCGGGCGATGAAGACCGGGCTGCACGAGTCTGGCGCAGTGAAGCACGAACATTTGCCGATCAGGTGTACAGTGATGTACTGGGAAACAGCTTTGCCGTGCTGGAAGGTAGTGGCCCACGGATTCTGCTGGCAGGTCATATCGATGAGATCGGGATCATGATCAGTCACATCGACGATCAGGGCTTTCTCTTCTTCAGCCCGATTGGCGGATGGGACCCCCAGGTACTGGTTGGTCAACGAGTGCGCTTATTGGGTCGGCACGGCGAAGTTATTGGGGTCATTGGCAAGAAGCCAATCCATCTGTTACAAGCCGATGAACGTCAGCAGGCTACAAAGATTGAACAGATGTGGATCGATATCGGTGTATCGAGCAAGAGTGAAGCGAGTGAATTGGTACAGGTTGGCGACGTAGGGGTCATCGATGCTCCGGTGTATGAGTTGCCGGGCGGTCGGATTGTGAGTCGCTCGATAGATAACCGGATCGGTGCCTTTACAGTGCTTGAGGCTCTGCGCTCGTTAAGCCAAAACCGGCCCAACGCCTGCATAGCCGCTGTTGCCACAACCCAGGAAGAGATTACCTTTGGCGGCGCTACCACCGCAGCCTTCAGCTTCGATCCCCAAGTAGCGATTGTGGTTGATGTAACCTTCGCAACGGATCATCCGAATGCCGATCAACGACAGTGGAATACCGTAAAACTGGGTGGCGGCCCGGTGTTATCGCGCGGTTCGGCAAACAGCGGTCGGGTATTTCGCCGTCTGGTCGATCTGGCTGAACGTGAATCGATCCCGTACAGTGTGCAGATTTCACCACGCCATACCGGTACTGATGCCGATGCTATTCATCATGTGCGTAGTGGGATTGCAAGTGCGGTGATCTCCATTCCAAACCGCTATATGCACTCACCCAACGAGATGATCACTCTCAGCGATGTTGAACACGCCATTCGCCTGATTACAGCTTTTGCACATTCAGTATCCAGCGTGAACGAATTTATTCCATCCGATGAATAAAAATTATAACGCACATCTTTATTTGCCTATCACCCTGTGGTACAATACGGGCTGCCGCGCCACCGTTGTCGCGGACGGCCAATGGGGGCCGTTTTTTTACTCATTGTTGAGGAGAAGAATGTCATGGTCATGACAGATGTAGAACGATCTGCTGCTGCACCTTTTGAGAGCGCCGATTTGTTGAGCATCGTGCAACAGCACTTTGATCAGGCGGCTGATCTGCTTGATCTTCCGGCAAGTCTGCGTGGTATCCTACGCATTCCACAACGTGAGCTGACGGTAAACTTTCCGGTGAAGCGTGACGACGGACGCATTGAAGTCTTTCAGGGCTTTCGTGTTCAGCACAATCTGGCTCGCGGTCCAACGAAGGGTGGTATTCGCTACCATCCGTCAGTTACCCTCGATGAAACCCGTGCCCTTGCTATGCTGATGACCTGGAAGTGTGCGTTAGCCGGCTTGCCTTACGGCGGCGCGAAGGGGGCAGTTATCGTTGACCCCAAACAGCTTTCGCCAGGCGAAATTGAGCGCCTGACCCGCCGTTTTGCAACTGAGATCAGTGTCGTTATCGGCCCCGAACGCGATATTCCTGCCCCTGACGTGGGAACCAATCCGCAGGTGATGGCCTGGATTATGGATACCATTTCGATGCATCAGGGCCATACCGTTCCGGCGGTTGTCACCGGCAAGCCAATCAATATCGGCGGGTCTGAAGGTCGACGCGAAGCTACCGGTCGAGGGTTGACATATGTGTTGACGGCGGCAGCCCATCATCTGGGGCTGAATATTTCGGATATGCGGCTGGCAATTCAGGGTTGTGGCAATGTTGGCTCGACCGTTGCCCGCGAAGCAGTAGCGTTGGGGATGAAGGTTGTAGCCCTGAGTGACAGTCGCGGCGGAGTCTACAATCCTCACGGCCTTGATGTTGAAGCAGTGTTGGCGCATAAAGCGTACACGGGGAGTGTTGTTGGCGCCGTGAACGCCGATACCCTGACCAACGAAGAATTGCTGGAAGTGGAATGCGAGGTCCTGGTTCCGGCAGCGTTGAGTGGGGTTATTACTGCTCATAATGCCTGGCGAATCAAGGCACATATCATCGCTGAAGCTGCGAATGGGCCTACAACCAGGGCTGCCGATGCGATTCTGTATGATCGTGGGTGCGTCGTGATCCCAGATATTCTCGCCAATGCCGGTGGAGTCACGGTCAGCTATTTTGAGTGGGTGCAGGGTCTACAAGAATTCTTTTGGAGCGAACGTGAAGTGAACGCGCAATTGCGTCGGGTTATGACAAATGCGTTGCAACAGGTTCTGCGCGTATCGGCTGAACGCCAGGTCGATCTACGCACGGCATCGTATATGCTGGCGGTGCAGCGGGTTGCCGATGCTGTAACGACGCGCGGTATTTATCCGTAAAGTGATGAGCTATGGACGATCTTGATACGATAATAAACGATCTCGTTCCCCACCGCACAAATGGCCGACGTTTCTTGTCAGGTTTGTTGCTAGGACTGGCCGGCGGTGCTGGTGCTGCTGCGCTCCTCCTCCCCCGCAGTGGTCCGGAGTTGCGGAGGTTGCTACGTGAGCGGGGAATGGTGCTCCGTGGTCTCATTCGGCAGGTACTGACCGGTGAGCATCATCTGTAGCCAGTTTCGATCTTGCTGATGTTCGGTCGTGTTTGATTCCGCCGGTGAATACCGTGCGCACGTTCACTGCGATCTGTGGCCTGCGCTGCTTGCCTGCAAGCGCAGGCCATCGACTCGCTTTCGGTGAGTAGTCGATGACCGCTAGCGCACGCCGTGGCGGAAGACGCCCGTTACCTTTCCCGCAGCTCTCTTTTTTTGCCCACAGGAAGCGGAAAACGACGGTTAAAACAGTAGTGTGAATCTCTGCCTCTCCGACGTATCCCTATTTCCTCCCTGGCTGATGGATGGGAAACGTTGCTGACTTCATGCTCGTTGGGCAAGCGATGAGTTTTTGCAAAAATCCAACATTCTATCAACGTTCCGTAATCATCTGTGAGTGGTATACTGTGCACAGAATAGAGTTTCATTCTTGCATACAAGGAGGCGTCTATGCCATTCTTCTTCGATCCAACCTACTTGCTGTTTGCGGTGCCGGCGATGCTTTTCGCCCTCTGGGCCCAATTTCAGGTTCAGTCAGCATTTAATAAATGGTCACAGGTCGCCAACATGCGGCGGCTGAACGGGTTCGATGTTGCCCGAGTGCTGATGCGCAACGAGGGCCTTGATCACGTTGGCGTAGAGACCATTCCCGGCATGTTAACCGACCACTACGATCCTGCGAGCAAGGTGATCCGGCTTTCGGAAGGGTCGTTACAGCCTTCAGTCGCCGCGATGGCTATTGTTGCGCACGAGCTTGGTCACGCCGCACAAGACAAAGAGGGCTACGCATGGCTGCGCGTGCGTTCGGGTATCGTTGGTTTTGCCAACATCGGTTCGCAACTCGGTACCTGGCTCTTCTTCATTGGGATGCTGCTAGGCGCAGCTGGTGGCCGTGGTTTCGGCTTTCAACTGGCAGTGGTCGGTGTGATACTATTTAGCGCGGCAGTTGCCTTTACCCTGGTCACGCTGCCAGTTGAGTTTAACGCCAGTGCCCGTGCACGCGAGATGCTGCAACGAGCCGGTCTTGTGACGGTGCAAGAGGCTGAAGGTGTTAATGCGGTGCTTAATGCCGCAGCGTTGACGTATGTAGCCGCAGCAGCGCAGGCGATTGCGCAATTGCTCTACTTTGTGACCATTTTGATGCGACGGAGGGATTAATTCCATGACCGAAGAAGAGTTGCGGCGAAAGTTGGTCCACGGCTTGCTCAGCCTGGTGCTCAGCCTGGCAGCAGCCTGGCTGGCGACATACCTGACGAACAAGCTTCTTGGTGAGCCACCGAAGTCAGAGTCGCAAACCGTGTAATTCTACGACGGTGCACGGTGGAGTATCTGGCAGATTCACCGGCAACGGAACACATGTCTCCTTGCCGGTTTCCTTCGTTTTTAATGACCTGAAAAGGTGTTCCACCGCTGACGTTCGGTGCGCATATTTCTTCTGAAACATGCTCTCTACAACGTAGAGGACGGCTGATAGACCTCACTTCTTGTCAATTTCCTTTCCGCCTATGATGGAGGAAGGATACGCAGCATATCTCAGGCTTATTCAGGATGGTGCTATGAACACATCTTCGATCATCATTGGCATTGCCGGTGGCAGCGCCAGTGGCAAGACGAGTGTTGCCCAAGCGATCTTGCAGCGGGTCGGCGCTGACCGTATTGCCCATATCGACCACGACCGCTACTACAAGGACCTGAGCCATTTACCGCTCGAAGAACGGGCCAAATTTAACTTCGATCATCCCGACGCACTCGACAACGATTTGTTGGTCGCGCATCTCGATGCGCTCTGTGCCGGACAACCGGTTGATCTGCCAACCTACGACTATACAACCTATGTTCGCTTACCGCAGACTGAACGGCTCGAACCGCGACCGGTTATTCTAGTAGAAGGGATTTTGATCTTCTATGAGCCAGTATTGCGACGACGCATGCAGATTAAGTTGTTTGTTGACACCGATGCCGATCTGCGTTTTATCAGACGGCTGCGGCGCGACATTGCTGAACGTGGGCGTTCGGTTGATTCAGTGATCGAACAATATCTGAACACCGTGCGTCCAATGCACCTCGAATTCGTTGAACCGACAAAGCGATACGCCGATGTCATTTTCCCTGGGGGTGGACGTAATCCGATCGCAATTGATATGGTCGTTGCGCGGATTGAAGCAGCACTCCAGGCGATGGCTTGACGTGATACACAACTGAGAGCAAACTACTAGTAGAGAGGTAGTTGTGCTCAACATAGTACCTCACCTGCTGTTAGCCAGTACGGCAGGTTCGACGCTCGGCCAACGCTGAATTGAAAGGGAAGGATGGCTATTTTCGCCGTCGTCCTGGTAACAGTCGCCTGGATCAATGGACTATGGAGGTCACTGCCCTGGCGAATATCGATGAATTACCGCTCAGTTGGACACGTACCCATCTGACCAGACCACGCTGGCAGGCGATCAAACTGCCGCTTTCAGGGCTGACCTGGCTGGCATACGCTACGCTTCCCGCAACCTTCACGCTAACGCACCTGCAACGTGAATACTTTGCCAACTCGGGTCTCCTCTTGCGCGGCTGCCCCTCTAGTGTAGCCAGTACGTTAGCTGCAGCAGGTTGGGAAACGATTCGGGTGGGGATTGAAGGGATTATTGATCTAACGAGTGACAGTCTCTCCCGTCGTTCGATCCGCAAAATGACACGGGCTGCACTCCGTTTTGGCAGCGTGATCGAAGTACCATGGAATCCCGCCGCAGTTGCTCGCCTACGCTGGCTGGCGCGGGAAGCACGTTACGGAGCGCGTCCACAACTGCGTTACCTTTTTCGCACTGTCTTTGAACCAGAAACCCGGCTGTTTGTATTTGTTGACACAGCCGATGAATGGCAGGGGGCATTATTGCTGACGCAACCGACCCCGACAACTGCCGTTACCGAATTGATGTTGCGGCGAGTCACTGCTCCCTCTGGGATTATGGAAGCACTCTTTACCACCGCCGGGCAGCACCTTTACGCTGAAGGATGTCGGACATTCAGCCTCAATGAAGTACCTTTTTACCATCTTGAACAAGATTTACGTCCACTCGAACGGCTGGTCACACTGGTAGGACGCCAGATGACAGCGGTGTACAACGCTCATGGCCTCTACCGCTTCAAAGCCAAATTCGCCGACTTCTGGCGCCCTGTCTATCTCTGTGCGCGACCACGGCTCTCAATTCGCGCCCTTGTCGATCTCTTCACGGTATCTGGGTGTCTGGAACTGGCGGCCAGTGGTCTGTATCACCGACGGGCAGCGTAGGCAGACCAGACTGCCGACGTTGGAGCAGAAGCTGTTCGTATTCGTGCAATCGCTGTAACTGTCGTCGGTTGGGGCGGATAATGGGGCGTGCGAGGTGCAGCCTGGTCAACGCAGCACGAGAGCCGATACCGTAACGAGCCATGAGGTACGCCGCCGTCATCAGTGGTGCTCGTCCAACCCCGGCATGGCAATGGACGAAGACCGGTAACCTATCACTAATAGCCTGCGCGATAAAGTGCACGCCTTCGTCGAGTTGGTTCAGTGTTGGCGGATGGAAATCGGGCACCAACAGCCGTAAACTGCGCATGGGGAATGGTTCGACAAACGGATCGGCACGCTCGGCCTGGAGCGAGAGCACAGCCCGCACACCTAACTGATGGATCGCCGGCCACTGCCGGGCACTGAACTGACCGCCAACAAAGAGCATTGGGGTGACAGGCGAGATGTTAAGCCCGAAGAATCGTTGCCATTGGGTAGAAACGTAGTGCCGCAGTCGTCTCATCATAGGATTTCTCTGGTACAATACGACATTAGACTCTACAGGTATGGTAACACAGCTATGTGGCCATTTCGCAAACCGGTCGACCTCAACGCGACTACTACCCGTTCCAGCCAACCTGCCGATGTCACGGCAGTGAGTCATTTGTTTCGTGCTGCCGGTCGTCGCTTTCTGGCTACAAATGGCAGCGAACTGTACACCGCTGTCGAGGAAGGGCGGGCGACAGTACTACAATTTGGCGCTGACATCCTGGCAGTGGCTGTCTTGGGGAAGCCGTTCAATCACGTAACGTGGTTACGCGCTCTGGCCATCAACGAGCGAGTGCATCCTAAAGATGCCCTCAAACAGTTAGCGTCAGCACTCGACAACCTGGCTCGCGATCACGCGGTCACACATATCTACTATGCGGGTGATGAACAGTCCGATCAGTGGCTTCGTCCGCTCCTTACAGCGGCTGGCTACTATCATCAGACCGATGTCGTTGTTTATGAAAAGCGTGGCTGGGAAATACCGGCCAACGGTAATCCTGATGTGCAAGTTCGCCCTGCCCGTGCCGTTGATTTAGCTGAAGTGTTGCGACTCGATACGCGCTGTTTTGAACCACAATGGGTCAAAGACGAAGGTATCCTCGCGCCAGCAATTGCCGATGGTTCATTCTTTGTGATGGCTGAACTTAACGGACAGGTCGTAGGGTACAGTTACGCAACCAGCCATTTTGGCGGCAGGCTTGTGCATCTAGTGCGAATCGCCGTTGATCCAGAACAACGAGGACGTGGCATTGGTGTGCGGTTGCTGGCCGAGTTCGTAACCTATGCGGCAGAAACTGGCGCCGAGTTGCTCACTCTGAATACACAGGCGTACAACCATCATGCCCAGCGACTCTACCGCTGGTTCGGCTTTGTGCCGACCGGCGAGCGTCAGCCGGTGCTGTGTCGCTGGTTGTAGAGAGGGTGAACCGTGCCACCAAAAGTTGATCCGCGTGATTGGGAACGGCTGTTCAGCGGTCGCCGACGTCGCCGTGGGCCATTACGCACGCTCGTTACCGCGCTGGTTGGCGGCCTCTTGATCCTTGGCCTGATAAGTGCTGCCCCGTTTATCCTGCGTCAAATTGAAATCAGTCGTGAGGTTATGCGACCAACCCAGATCGCACTACAGACGCGCGAAGCGCGAGCGACAGCTCAGCGAACAGCTACCCAACAGTCCACACTGACACCGACCCCAATACCTTCCCCGACTGCAACGCCGCCGCCAATTATTGGTCGCGCACGGGTCATCAATGGCGGCAATATCCGCAGTGAACCACGCATCGCAGCAGAGACAGTCATCGGACAGGTCTGCGTTGGCGATCAGGTCGAGTTATTAGCCGAAGAGACGCTCGCCGGCAATAATCGCTGGTACCGGCTGCGCGTTGTCGCTACCGCCAACGATTGCGCACCGCAGCGGGTGAAGGCCGGGACGGAGGGATGGGTAAGTGCTACCCTGCTGAGCCAACCAGAGCCGTAATGACTATACTGTCGCCGCCACTCGCTCGTATACAGCCAGAGTTGCCTGGGCCGTTGCGCGCCACGAAAAGAGGGTCGCACGCTGTTGACCACGCTGACGGAGAAACTGGTACAGGGCAGGTGAACGTAGGACGCGCAAGATACCATCGGCAATTTCGTGCATGCTGTGCGGATCAACCGTGAGCGCCGCTTCGCCAACCACTTCTGGCAGACTGCCCGCATAGGCACAAACAACCGGTACACCACACGCCATTGCCTCAAGCGGTGGTAAGCCAAAACCCTCGTATGATGAAGGAAAGACAAAGAGCAGGGCGCCGCTGTAAAGTGCCGGTAGATCGTCATCACTCACATGAGAGAGCACTTTGACCCGCTCCTGCAAGCCGTACCCGGCAGCCATCACGGTCGGCAACGGGTAACGCGGATCGAACTTGCCGGCAACCACCAGGATAGTATCAGACAGTGAGGATGGCAATTCAGGCAACACGCGCTGCCAGGCCCGTAACAGACGGTCGACGTTTTTGTGTGGCTTATTTGAGCCAACGAACAACACATAATGGCGCGGGACACCGTACCGCCGTCGCATATCGGTAATGACATCAGGCGGCTGCGGAGTAAAGGCAGGAGCGGCAGCCAGCGGAGTAACAGCAATCCGCTCACGGGGGATGCGCAAATGGAAGGCCAGATCATCCCGTGAGACCGACGAGATCGTAATCAATTGACGAGCACTCCGGGCGGCAAGACGCAATGCCAGCCGGTAGAAACGTCGTCCGTTTGGACTGAGGGTCTGCGGATACCGTAACGGCAATAGATCATAGATCGTTACTACCGAAGGGCAAGGGAGCAGGTATGGTTTGACAAGGTAGGGTGAATGGAGAAGATCAAGGTGTAACCGACCGGCAAGGAACGGGAGTTCGAGTTGTTGCGTCAAGGCAAAGGGTGAACTACGTACCGAAACAATTTCGACATGCGCATCGGTCAACGTCGGTAGTGTTTGCCCGATATTGGTGAACACAAACAGCCGATGCTGACCGGTGAGACGGCTCAGTTCGGGTAAGAGTGATGTTATATAGCGACCAATACCGGGAAAGTGGTCGCTGGCATAGCGAGCATCAAAGCCGATACGAAGCGATTGCATTGTGTTTCCATTATAACTGGATCGGCGCATGACATATCTGAACCCGATTCTCATTTGACAAGTCCATCATTCTAGGCGTATCATACAATTAGTTTATCTAACTAACTGTCTATGCCCATGGACGATCCGACAATTCGCAATGCCCAACGCCTGATCAAGCTGCTCGATTGTATGCGGGCAAAACAGCCGCGCAGCTCTCTCTTTGATCAGCTCAGCGAGTGGGGCTTATCAATATCGCACTTACGACTGCTCAGTCTCCTCGCACCTGATCGGGAAGTGTCGATGCGCGAACTGGCAGAGGCGCTTAACGTCAAACCACCATCGCTCACGGCATTGACCCGACGGTTGGTACAAACCGGTCTGATCGAGCGGCGGCCACACCCTGATGATAACCGGATCATTCTCCTCTCGCTGAGCAGTCGTGGCCGACAACTACACCACGATCTCGAAACCGAGCGATTGGCCCGTATGACCAAACTGCTGGCCGGTTTAAGCCATGCCGAACAGCAGGTATTTCTCGATCTGCTTGAACGGGCCATGCAGACATAGCGGAAACGATGGGCATGAGAACAGTTAGCACGTTTCTGAACATTCACGTGCCGACGATTCGCTGGCAACGGCAGAGGAGACGGTGAGCACCGTTGGCTACCGACTGCGGCGGCCCGGTCAAACAACAGCCCAACGGGTTTGCCGCTCACCTCAGCACAGGGCTAGCGGATTTCGTTTGCAAGTACGAAGAGTTTGTTTCAGACACGATGGTAGATCGACGTACTGAGAACACATAGGAACAAAGAGTCACGTATGCAGGTTCAACAGGGAATGTCTCGCTCGCCAGGGCGTCGACCGACTTCTGGCGCCTTACTCCGCGCCATCCGCTACCTCGGTAATCAGCGGCGTACAGTACTGGTTACTTACGGTTCGCTGGTTGTAGCCACCCTGGCGCAACTGGCCGTACCACAGTTGGTTCAGAACATGATCGATGCCGTGACACGCAGTGTTGTTGCGACGCGCATCTTGACCGAGGTGCCGGCGGCGTTTCAGGCAGCAGCCGCAGCACGGCTTGGTTTAACCATTGAGGAGTTGCAGCGTAATGCGGCTCATGCGGAAGAAATTGTGATCAATGCAGCATTGCTCATTCTCGTATTTGCCGTCATGCGCGGAATCTTTTCGTTTTTACAGTCGTTCATGGCTGAGCGAACCTCGCATGGTCTAGCCTTTGATCTGCGAAATGCAATTTTCAGCAAGATTCAGCGCATGTCGTTCAGTTTCTACGACCGTAATCAGACCGGGCAACTCATGGTTCGCGCAACCGATGATGTCGAGCGCGTGCGGACATTTGTGGCGCAGGGATTAGTACTGGCTGCCCAGTCGTTTCTCCTCTTAATCGGCGCGTTGATCGTGCTAGCCTTTACAAACTGGCAATTAACACTTGTTATTGTGCCATTATTACCGCTTGCTCTGGCAATCTTTTTTATTTTCGGTCGGATCAGCCAGCCTTTATTTTTGGAAGTACAGAATCGCCTTTCGCGTCTGAATACCATTTTGCAGGAAAATATTGCAGGTATGAAGGTTGTCAAGGCATTTGCCCGCGAATCTTACGAAGAGGAACGGTTTGATCGGGCAGCTACTGCGCTGATGGAGCAACAGATTCGGGTAAATCGCATTTTCGCCTTTCTGTTTCCGGTTATATTTCTGATAGCACAATTGGGACAGGTAGCGATCCTCTATTTCGGTGGTCAGCAAATCTTGAACGGTACGCTTGCGCTTGGCGAGTATCAGAAGTTCAGCCTCTACCTGGTATACGTCTTTTTCCCACTCGGTCAGCTCGGTTTCATTATTGCGCTGCTGGCTCAGGCTGGTGCCTCTGCCGAACGAATCTTTGAGGTGCTCGATGCCCGAAGTGAGATTGTCGAGCGACCAGACGCGATCACGTTGCCACCCATCCAGGGCCGAGTCGAATTTCGCAATGTCACCTTCCGCTATTTCAACAGCAGTGCCCCCGTCTTGCAGAACGTAAGTTTCGTTGTTGAGCCAGGACAAACCGTCGCCTTGCTGGGAGCAACCGGTAGTGGTAAAACCTCGATTATCAATCTCATTCCCCGCTTCTACGATGTAAGTGAGGGGGCGGTGTTGATCGATGGGTACGATGTCCGTGAGGTAACAATTGATAGTCTGCGGAGTCAGATCGGTATTGTGTTACAAGAGACCAATCTCTTTAGTGGTACGATCCGCGAGAATATTGCGTTTGGCCGCCCTGATGCCAGTGACGAAGAGATTATTGCTGCTGCAAAGGCTGCGGCAGCTCACGACTTCATCACGAGTTTTCCCGACGGTTATAACACACGGGTGGGTGAACGCGGAATGACCCTCTCTGGTGGGCAAAAACAGCGGATCGCGATTGCCCGTGCATTATTGCTGAATCCACGACTGCTCATTCTCGATGACAGCACGAGCAACGTTGATGTTGCAACTGAAGCGTTGATCCAACGTGCTCTTGACCGTTTGATGCGAGGACGCACTAGTTTCGTCATTGCACAGCGGATCAGTACGGTGCGGAATGCCGATTTGATCCTCGTGCTCGATAAAGGACGGTTGGTTGCCAGCGGCACGCATGCCGAGTTGATGGAACAAAGCCCGATCTACGCCGAAATCTATACGTCGCAGTTAGTCGAAGATGCACCATTACCATCACCAAATGGCCAGACTGGAGAAGGAGCAACAACGCTATGATGGGAGGACTTGGTGGCCCCGGTCGAATGCTCAACACCGAGGTACAGAAGCCGAAGAATGTGCTGGCAACTATTGCACGCTTCTGGACCTACTTTTATCCATACTGGCCTGCCATCGTACTGACGTTGATCACCATTACAGCCAGTGCTCAGTTGCAGGTCACCGCACCGGAATTGATCGGACAGGCAGTTGATTGTTATCTCTTCCCACGGGCCGATGCCTGTTGGTATACCACTATTGACCCGGCAGCCACAAATGCTGACCGACTAGGTGGGTTGACCGGCCTGATCGGGTTGTTGCTGGTTGTATTTATCGGTGGTGCACTGTTGCAGGGTGTAGCCTTCTTCAGTATGAACTGGGTTGGTCAACGCGCTTTGCGTCAGATCCGTGAAGATGTATTTGCCCATATTCATCGTCTTTCGCTCGGATATTTTGCCCGTAACGAAGCGGGTAATGTCATGAGCCGAATCACTAGCGATACCGATACGATACAGCAAGCGCTCAGTTTCGCACTGTTGAGTGTGGTCAACGGCATACTGCAAATTGGTCTCACCATCAATGCCATGGTGCAAAGCAATCTGCCGTATGCGCTCATCAGTCTGAGTGTCTTGCCATTGATGATCGTGGCGACCTTCTACTTTTCGACCCAGGCCCGTCGTGCGTTTCGAGCCAGCCGCCAACAGATGGGTAACGTCAATGCCGGTTTGCAAGAGAGTATAGCCGGTGCCCGCGAAGTGCAGGCCTTTAACCGTGAAGCCGAGAGTATTGCCCAGTTTGAACGGGCCAACGCTGCAAATCGTGACGCAAATATTCGAGCGGCGAGCTTTACCAGCGCCCTAAACCCGGTACTTGAAGCGCTCGGTTATGTCGCCATTGCGCTCGTGGTCGTTGTCGGTTCGATCAGTGTCCTGCGCAATGCCCCACTCTTCGGAACAGCGGTTATCTCGTTGGGCACAATTTTTGCCTTCATCCAGTATGTCCAGCGCTTCAATCAGCCGATTCAACAAATCGCCTCGTTGTGGACAAACGTACAGAATGCGATTGCCGGTGGCGAGCGGATCTTTGGTTTGCTTGATGTCAAGCCCGACCTGGTTGATGCGCCGCAGGCCTATCCGTTACCACCGATCAAAGGACGAGTGGTCTTTGACCGGGTATGGGCAGAATATAAGCCGGGTGAGCCGGTCCTGCGTGATGTGAGTTTCGTTGCTGAACCAGGTCAGACTATTGCCATCGTTGGGCCTACCGGTGCCGGTAAAACAACGCTGGTCAATCTGATCCCACGGTTCTACGACGTAAGCGCCGGAGCGGTGACGATTGATGGTCACGATGTGCGTAACGTAACGAGTGCCAGCCTGCGTTCCCAGATCGGTATTGTGCTGCAAGACACCTTCTTGTTCGCCGATACGGCGATGAACAATATCCGCTATGGCCGACTCACAGCGACCGATGATGAAGTCATCGCAGCAGCCCAACTGGTTGGCGCCCACGAGTTTATCGAGCGTCTACCCGAGGGGTACCAAACCGTGCTTGGCGAACGGGGCACCGGTCTCAGTCAAGGACAGCGCCAGTTGATCGCAATTGCCCGTGCTGCGCTGGCCAACCCTCGTATTCTGATCCTCGATGAAGCTACCAGCAGTGTTGACACCCGAACGGAACGGATCATTCAGCGGGCCTTTGACCAGTTACTGGCAGGACGAACGAGTTTTGTGATCGCCCACCGGCTGAGTACCATTCGTAATGCCGATCTGGTGCTGATGGTGAAAAATGGCCAAATTGTCGAACGCGGTACTCATCACGAACTGCTGGCCCAGCGTGGCGCATACTATGAGCTGTATCAACAGCAATTCGCCAGCGGTGTAGAGACGGTCTCATGAAGCCTGTCTTGAGGCACATGTGACCGTCACATCGCGAATCAGCGGGAAATGATTGGCAGATAGCGATCATACGCTATTGGGAGACCGGTTATCAGTGGAAAGGCAATACCACCAGATGGTGCCGTAGTAACGCCACCGATACCAACCGGAAGATCGCTTGCCAGCCAGGTACGGATAAATGCGCTCCATGGATCGGTTTGCCCACGGTACAACAGCGAATCAACCAGCACCGGCTGCGTACCGAACAGTGAGCGATGAGGGAAGAACTCGGCGAGACCCGCGCCGCGCGGGAGCGAGGGGATACCAACCTCTCCGGCGGCGTTGCGTCGGGTTGCCAACACGAGTGGCGTACTCCCTCCTAGCGCATTGGAAAGGTTAATAGTCGCGGTACGTACTGCGGCCAGATTACTATCCTGGAGTACCGGTGCATTGGCCAGCGCTGCTGTGAAATCACCCAGATCGATAAAGGCATCTTCGGGCACCGACCAGCGTTGACCGGTAGGATCGGGGATAGCATCGGCCAGGCCATTCCCAGAACTATCGTACACCGTACTCCTGGATCGCACTTCTGTTAACGATGGCTGAATGACGGCTGCGCGCTCATTCCAAATTTGCTGCAATGCAGTAGCGAGATCATCACGCGCTGACCGCACCTCATCGGCGCGATCCAGATCAAGTGCCGTCAAAGCGTATTCGCGCAACACACCATCTGAGCGCACAGCGTTACTATAGATCGTAGGAAGATCAACGGCAACTGCACGAGGATTGTCGCCATCACTTGCCGTTAATCGGCTAAGCACGCGGTGAATCCAGGCTGTGCGCCAGATATTGCCGGGCGGAGCAACCAGATAATCGGCTGACGGCGCCAGCGCCAGCGCCGTGTTTAGGTTCGCCATCAACGGTGCCTGGAAGAGCACCAGATCGATCCGCTTTTCGGCGGCTATTGTTGCCTCGCGCAGCGCAACACCGAGATCGGTAATAGCCATTGCTGGCGTAGCGGCGACCGACTCATCACTGCCAAAACCAAAAGCTGGATGAGCTGGACCAACCAGGATCAGCATAGTACGCGCAGCCGGAAATTCGCTTAAACCAAACCGCACAAATTCACGGAGGGTAGCCGGTTCGGCACTGTTCGGTTCAAACTGGCGCCGACAATCGACTGAGCTACCCCGGAATGCACAAATTTGACCTCCGGTGATCCCATAAGCATCGTAGAAGGTCACAATTGAAAAATCGGGATAGGCAGCCGCCAGTGTACGCAAGCGTTCTAACTCGAAATCAGGCCGGGCCACGACGCTGGTACGTAACGGATCGCCAAGCGCGTTATCGGCAGCAACATAGATCAGGATTGTCCAACGCACCGGATCGGCGCCAGCAGGCAACCCTTCATTGTCAATCACCTGCACCGGTAGCGAAGCCGGCGCCGAAAGAAACGTGATTGTGCGCTCAGCAAAGCTGTAGCCATACGCCGGCAGGGTTTCTGTCCCCCGCCGATCCAGAACCTTAACATACCAGCGGTAAGGATGACCATAGCGCAGGGGCATGGTATCTACAATGGAAGGAACGAGATCGACGTATGGCTCAGCAGCAGTTAAAGGCGGACTACACCACTGGGATGGCAAGCCGGTTTCAGGGATGAACAGAGTTGGGTCGTAGAGACATATCTGATACTCTTCACCATCAATTGATCGCGGCTCAAACAAAAAGCGCACCGGCGAATCATCGTTCAAGACTAGCCGGGCATTGGGTTGCGGATCAAGCAGGCGAGGTGAACTGAGTTCCAAATCGAGATCGGTTCTCTCATCACCAGCCCCTAACTCGGTAACGACCGGCCCTGCCAACACGCTCAACCGTTGTCCATCACGACGGTTGACCAGTGGTTGATTGATAAACCAGACCTGGTACGCTGCACCAGCAGACAGAGGCGGCACGCTAAACTGATAGCGAAATCCGTCATCGGCAGCCTCCACCTGAGCTGTTGCAATAACACTCCGACCACTTGGACCAGAGCGCACGAGAAAAATCCGCACATCGCGTAAATCGGGCGACTCGCGATTGCTTTGGGTGACGCGACCACTAAGGGTAGCAAGGTTTCGCGAACAAAGTTGCACTTCAATGTCATCGAACGAGACTGCCAGTCCTGTACCATCACGAACACCCCGCATCGTTACGATTAACTGTGCAGCCCCCTGCTCAACGAGGGGTGTAATATCGGTCGCCGCCCAGGAGAAACTCCGCCAATTGCCATCGGCTTTTCCGGTCAGTGGAATATCTACTGCAAAGACACGCCCTGCCGGTGTCGGATCATCAGGCACATTGAGGGCAATCGTCACCGTATCGTTCGGGCCGAGAGCACCTGGTACAATTCGGTAGCGGATCGTACCAATGATCTGTTCAGCCGCCGAGGGAACGGTAAACCGTTGCCTAAACGCATCAACATCTGTACTACCATCGCCATCACCATCGTCATCTTCGACCAGATAGATCGCCTGCGGCGCAGAAAACACACGGGCACTGACGGTTGTGAAGAGTACTTCGTTTCGTACCGCTTGCCATGGCGACGACGACCGTGGCCGACTGATCGTTGAGTCCTCGATCACATCAGTACAAATCAAATTACTAGGGGTAGGTGGTGGCTCGGTGCTCACGGCTGCAAGCGGTGAAGACCAACCGACCATTACCAGCATCATGCAAGCAAATACACCGATCCAACGTACCCAGAACGTAACCGATCGGCTTGAAGTCTGGTACAATAGAGCGACCATGCGCCACAACTCCACTGGAGGCGATATGACCGAATTACATCATCTCACTGTCACCGCCGCACACGCAGCGCTCGCTGCTGGCGACCTCACGGCGGTAGCACTTACTGAAGCCTGTCTTGCGCGGATCAACGCTACCGAACCTCTGATTCGTGCATTTCTGCATCTCACACCAGAGACTGCTCTGGATGCGGCACGAACCGCCGATGAACGACGTCGGCAAGGTCGATCACTCGGCCCGCTTGACGGCATCCCGATTGCGATCAAGGATGTTATTTGCACCAATGGTATCCCAACCACTGCTGGTTCACGCATTCTGGCGGGGTTTCGCCCACCTTATAATGCCACTGTTATCGAACGACTCCTGGCTGCCGGTGCCGTGTTGATCGGGAAACTCAACTGCGACGAGTTCGCGATGGGTTCAAGCACCGAAAACAGTGCTTACCAGATCACGACCAATCCGTGGGATCGGACGCGGGTTCCTGGCGGTAGTAGCGGCGGTAGTGCAGCAGCCGTCGCTGCCGGACAGGTACCGGCCACCTTGGGAACCGACACTGGCGGCTCGATCCGCCAACCGGCCGCACTCTGCGGCATCAGTGGTCTCAAGCCAACGTATGGCCGGGTCAGCCGCTACGGTCTGATCGCTTACGGCTCATCACTCGACCAGATCGGGCCAATGGCCTGGACGGTCGCCGATCTAGCGTTGCTAATGAATGTGATTGCCGGGCACGATCCGCGTGATGGTACCAGTGCTCCTATCACTCCCCCCGATTACACGACGGCCCTTACCGGTGATATTCGCGGGTTGCGTATCGGTATTCCCCGTGAGTACTTCGTTGAAGGAATGGAACCGGGTGTCGAAGCTGCGACCCGCACGGCCATTGAGGTGCTGCGCGAGCTAGGTGCCACGCTGGTAGAGGTCTCGCTCCCGCACACCAGATATGCCTTACCTACATACTACATCATCGCACCCGCCGAAGCTAGTGCGAATCTGGCCCGATTTGACGGAGTGCGCTATGGCTTCCGTGCTGAGGGTGAAACGATGTGGGAACAGATCGAGCAGACACGGGGCCAGGGTTTCGGCCCGGAAGTACGACGACGTATTATGCTCGGTACGTATGCGCTTTCAGCCGGCTACTATGACGCTTACTACCGTCGCGCCCAGCAGGTACGCACACTCATCAAACGTGACTTCGAGCACGTGTTCGCGGAAGTTGATGTCCTGGCAACCCCCACCTCACCGACGGTCGCTTTCCCTATCGGTCAAAAGATCAACGATCCGCTAGCGATGTATCTGAGCGATGTCTGTACGCTGCCGATCAATCTGGCCGGTGTGCCGGCACTGGTAGTACCTTGCGGGTTCAGTGAAGGACTACCGGTAGGTCTTCAATTGATCGGGCGACCTTTTGATGAGGCAACCCTGCTGCGCGTTGGTGATGCCTATCAGCGTGCGACTGAATGGCACACCTATCGCCCTGATCTGCCTGCATAGACACAGCGATAGCGGGTAGGAGCGAGAAGTTGCGGGATCAGTGGTAGCAACGAATCCCCAACTCAATGTTCGCCCTACCCGACCAAAGTGATAACATTGGAGCGAGCGCAGCAGCAACGGGTTCCCAACCCACTTATAGCGATACCCTCTCACGGAACACCTGTTGGTCAGCGTACAGGAGGGGTATTTCCCCCTCTTTTCAACCACGCTTGGGGGAAATAATGTGCTGATGCGCCACACCATGCGTTGTCAGGCGCCGAACCTGCGGACTAGCGGTCTGCACTCCCAGGGAAATAGGGAATGTCGGAATCTGTTGTGAGGCATGGTACAATAAGGTATCTCCGTGCTGATACTGATGAGATACGCAATGAGTCAACCTGAACCGAATCAAGTCCCACCAACTGTTACTCAATCACTTAAACCGCCAGGCTCACAACCACGAAGTTGCCTTCGCCAGATCACCGGATTCATCGGCTGGTTATTCACGCTGATCATTGCGGTCGCATTGACTCTGACCGTTGCAGGTGGCTTCCTCTACTGGGTGGGTGTTGATCTGACAACGCCACAGCAGATTCGCCAGGCCAGCACCGGTATGCAGACGTTGCAAATGGTAGCGACCGATCAGGCGTTCAAGATTCATCAATTGCAGACAACGCAGGCCCAACTTGTTGGCGAGCTAGGGAGTGCACGAGAGCGGATCGACGAACTAGAAGTACAGGCTAGCGAACTGGCAGTTGTTGCCACAACCCAGGCTAGCTACGCCGCAACCGCGGTGGCACTGGGGCGTTCACTTCAGACAGCCGTTGCTGAAAATGGGGCGCTACAAGATCAATTTCGTGAGGGGCAAGTGCTGGTAGCGGTAGTAGCAACTGTACAGGCTACGCAGAACGAGCGGATTCGAGAAGTTGAGCGGCGGAGTGAGCGGCTGATTCGCTTTCTCAATCGCCTGAGCGACATTGCTGGCGATACCGCCGATGACGTAGCCTCACCCACACCGACCAGTATCACCCCAATACCCCCAACACCGACTATGACCGCGCAGGCAACACCAACACCGTAACGTGAACAGCGGTACTGCACCCACTTAAGGGCCTATCCGAATAATCGTCTCACGGTACGGCGGATACAACATGATAGATGTACGGGCGCAGCGACGCTGCGCCCCAACCGAATCTTCTTCTGCGACAGGGTATTCCGGATAGGCACTTAAGGCCTATCTGCATACCCGTCTCACGTGCAACGGATGCACCCCATCGATAGATGTAGAAGCGTCCCAACCGATCTCTGTCTGCGACTAGTACGGGGCGAGGCGGTACCTCACCCCTACCAGTACCTCGCCAATCGGCTCGACCGTGCCTACCCTGCATGCCCGCATCGCAGGGGATACGGGCACTGTGCCCCGACCAGTCTTCTGCTGCGAAAGGACACTTCGGATAGACTCTAATCACGCCCGATAGCAGCTTCGGTCAAGAAACGTACCATCTGCTCAATCGAACGTCGAGCACGGGCAAGTGCCAGTGTCATATCGGCCAGCACAGCCTCGGCCAACAAAAAATTAGACTGGTAATTCTGGCGCAAGGTCGGAAACAGGTCTTGGGCCGCTTCAAGATTTTGGATCGCCTCTGCAAGAGCGTGTTCGCTATCGTCACGCTGACGGGCAGCGACCATCGGCCAGCGGCCATGGATTTCGGTGCCGCGCACGATGACCAGGTAGCGACGCATACGTTCGGTGCAGGTCAAGGCATCGCACACGGCACGTTCGGCAGTAACGATCAGTATCCGACACAGGTGAGGGTTGCGGCTCAGTTCGTTACGCACCTCATCCAGCGTACTCCGGGCCTGCAGGATGTGCTGAGCCGCCTCTTCCGCTATGCGGATCAACTCGACCCTCTCGGTCTCCAGTTCGGTTGGCCAGCGGCGTGGTATCGTCGGCATAATCAATCGCGCTCCTTCGTGGTCGACGCAGGTACTCTTCGGTTGCTTGCTGGCGCAGAATGTTTTCGCCCAGTTGCCAGAGGATGATCGGAATGCCTGCGGCGACAAAACTACGCCAGACCAGCTCTTCATAGCGGCGCCAGTCAAGATGGCCCAAACGACGGGCAGCCAGCGCAACTGGCGCCAGCGAGAGAACAACCCCGCCGGCGACCTCGGCCCAGAGGTGATCAGGCAGTACGGTTGGAAAACGACGCTGAAGCAGACTTAGCGTTGCAGCATAGACAGACGATAGCCCTATAACCTGTAGAGGAAGTTGTACTGTCAGATGATCGGCTTCGGTCACGGTGTTGATCGTGGCGTTGTCATTCACTGCTCGCATTGCGGGGTTCCTTTCAGGTTCTTGTCAGGTATCATTCTAGCACGATTCGGCAAACTTGTCCAGTATTTAGGTTGTTACTGGGTTGTTATTATACGCTTCTTAGTTGTCTTCTGGCAATCTCATCCGTTACTCCTGATGAATATCGGCGCTCATGACACCTCCTTGTTCTGGTTGACCGACTCAGTTCGCAATCATCATACTACAAATTGTAGTAAAATCAAGCCCCCATCAGCAGACCGTAAAACATGGCTAGACGACTCGAATATTATATGCTATAGTAACATTGGTGAAGCCAGTAAGCTCCCAATAAGCACCCTGAAACTGGTGAAGTTGCTGTTGACATGCGAGGGAACCATGCTCCTTGGTACGTGGTATACGCTGCTCGATAACAGTGGCCGCTTTACAATCCCGACTCCGCTGCGACCGTTGCTTCAGCCCGGTATGATTATCACCCGTGGGTTTGACCGCTGTTTACAACTCTGCCCAGAACCGTTCTGGCGTGGGCTAGCGCAACGGGTAAATAATCTCACCCTCAGCGGCGACGACGAACGCTGGGTTCGTCGGTTGTTGTTTGCCGAAGCTATGGTCTTGCGGCTAGATGACCAGGGAACGATTACCCTCAGCGAAGCCCTGCGCGGCTATGCCGGTATCGACCGTCAGGTAGTGTTGATTGGAATGGATCAGTATCTGGAGGTGTGGAATCCTGAACGATGGCAAGAATGCCAGGCTACGCTGGTAGCAGCAACCGGACGTTGGTCACGGCGTGACTGGGATATGGCCGTATCGTTACGCGATGGTTTTTCTTTATGATCGTATTTACTACAATATGTAGTAAAACGATGCAACGGTTGTTCATGTCGTGTTCTACTCTTACCACGCCTTGCTGGTCACCGTTGAGAACGAGAATCGTGGGGAGTCAAGCCCGAGCAACACGACCGACGGTGATTATTTTTTGTCGCCAAAATTACTACATACCATAGTAGAAAGGAAATGACTCATGACCATCTCAAGCCGATCTATGCTCTATTCCACGCTAAGCCGACCAACCACCAGCGCTGCGATTGCCCGTCAGCGCCTACGCAGCACACTGCAACTCGATCGGCGCGCGACCCATGACCCTCGTCTCGATCAGCAGTTGCTGAGTACGCTGCTGGGCGCGGACGTACCTCATGCATCGCGGCAAGAATGAAGTGTGGGACGCTTATCATCATTGTTGTGCTATGACGAACACAATGGCTGAATGGTGGTTCGTGGCCAGGATGTACACCGATTTGTTCGGATTGTTGTTGTTCTGGTTGTTTTCCAGGTGGCAGGTACTGGTGATCACCTTCAGCCCGCTCTCCTTCCCGCTCATTACTTTGATTCGGCGACTGCTACGTATGAGATCAATATACCAGCCCGTCTTACTTTCAATCGATTTTAGTTCGTATCAGCGCGGATTCTTTGTGCGCTGGGAAGCCAGTGAGGTGATCGATATTACTCAGAGCCAAATGCCAATGCCGATTGCCGAAGCCGATCTTCCCCTCGTATTGCGGGCCCTTGATGTTCTGCAAGACCCGGCATACCCGCATCCGTGGACAGCAGCACAGGAAGCGGTGTTCAGGTTCACCCAGAGCGAACAGGATCGCTTACGTGAACTCGATTTTTGGGACGATGATTGGCGTGTTCCGCCCGATTTACCGTACCGGGTCGGACGCCGTCTCTTTCGAGCGCTGACGCACGATAAGCGCGGCGCCGAGGCCCTGAAGATCGTGCGAGCCTATGCGCTGGCAGTTGATCGTCCGTTGCTGATTTCGTGTCACTTCAATGCCCATGCTCCGGCTGATGTCGCCTTGGCATCACTACCATGGGAGCTGCTTTGGGCCGATGAACCGACGCCACTCTTAGCCGAACGGCGCTTGGCAGCAACGATTGAGCGTCGTCTGAAGCATACCGGTCCGCCACCGGCACATGTACCGGGGCTAGGGGCGCTGCGCATTCTAGCACTTTCACCACAGGCTGGCATTCCACCCGAACTACGCCAGATCGAGCGGAGTGCACGAATGCATGCCCTGCAACCGCTCCTCGAACGAAACCTGGCAGAAATACGTGAGCTGAGTCCTGTTTCGCGCTGCGAACTGGAACGGGTCGTTCGCGAGTGGTCACCCGATGTGATCCACTATTACGGTCACGGACGGTATGAAGAGGGCAGTGGGGCACTACTGCTCGACAGTGAACGTGGTGGGGAAGAGTGGATACCGTCCGGGGCATTAGCGGCTGCTCTGGGTAGCGTGCGAATGGTTGTATTGCATGCCTGTCAGGGCGCCATGACCACCCCAGGCCCGAATCTGCTTGGTAGTGTGGCCCCTGCACTCAGTCTGGCCGGGGTACCGGTCGTGATCGGCATGCAGTTTACTATTCGTGCCGATGCCGCAACCCGCATTGCCAGCATTGTGTACGCCGGACTGGCACAGGGGCGCAGTGTTCAGGAAGCACTGGCGGCGGCCCGCATCGCATTGTACGTCAGTGAGACGGATCAGGTGTCATGGTTTGTACCGGCCCTGTACGTGCGTAGCCGGAGCCAGGGGCCAGTCTATGTACGACCACCGAGCGATCAGCCGCCAGCACTGACGCTTGGCTCCCGTCAGACACCACGTATTCGCCGTCTGCGTATCCAGGAAGAGTGGGCACGTCAACGTCATCATCATCGCAGTGAATGATTCGAGAATACCTATTCCAGGATCAGGTGAGGCATGTATCAGATTGAATGGGTTGGGATGCTCCGCAATCATTTTAAGCCGGGCACCCCGGATCGTATTCGCATGATCGTGTTGCATGCGACCGCCGGTACCTACCCTGGCGATCTGAAATGGTTGCGTCAGGGTGGTGCACCGGGACGTGAAGTTTCGGTACATTACTACATCAACAAAAGCGGTCAGATTTTCCAACTAGTTGCCGATCGCGATATTGCCTGGCACGCTGGTATAAGCCGTTGGGAGGTCGATGGACGCACGGTTATCGGGTGTAATGAAGTGTCATTAGGGATCGAGTTAGAGAATCGCAACGACGGCCGTGATCCCTATCCGCCTGAACAGTATGCCGCAGCATGCTGGCTGACTCGTGAGCTAGTGCAGAAGTATCAGATTCCGCCACACCAGGTAGTACGCCATCTTGACATTTCACCTGGTCGGAAGACTGATCCAGCCGGGTTTCCCTGGCAACGCTTTCTTGCCGAGGTCTTTGCTGATCTCCCCGGTCAGCCGGCGTTACCGCCAGCCGAACAGTTGCAGCAACATATGCTCGATGTTGCATACCGGGCCGCCGGCAGTGGTCTTCCTGCCAACTGGCCCTTCTTTACCGTAGCGCGCACGACTCATCTGGGGATGCCGGTGACTTCATTGGTGGCCCGTCCACCGGCGCCACGGCCAGCATCGGCGCCTGATGATCGCGAACGGGTGTTGTCACTCCCAGATGGCACGCGCTATCTGGTTGAGGTATACGCACGTGATGCGCTGTTTGCGGCCGTTGGCCCCAATGATACGATACGCACCGATGAGCCAGTTCGACGGTTGAGCGATATTCCAGCCAGCCCACAACGCCTGACCTTGCTGGAAGCCATCTTCCGAGCGGCCGATCCGATCAACGGCTTCCAGCCAGGCTGGGCATTTCACCAATATTTTCTCGCTCATATCAGTGAGCTTGGCATGCCGATCAGTCACAATCATCGGCTGACGCTGGCTCCAGGCTGGAATGTTGCCTGCCAGCATTTCGCCCTCGATAGCCTTTGCTCGCCGGTTGGTCAATGGCAAATTATCTACCGCCTCAGTGAAATCCGTCGTGCGGCAGCAGGTGAAATACTGCTCGCCGGTATAAGCCGCGACCGGGCAGCGCAATTAGCGCACCTCATCCTCGATGATCTCTTCACCTTACGTACCGGGCGACGGTATCAGGCAGATGCGGCACTGGTACGCTATGCACTCGATGAGGAATTAGGCGCACCACTTGGTCAGGCCGAAACTGCGCTGATTGCTGGCGTGCCGATGGCACTGATGCCCTTCGCGCTCGATGTGGTTGCCTGTCGATTGCCAACCCCTGATTGGCCACTCGACCAACCATTACCGCCCGGTCATCCGTTTGGCCGGTTAACAACCCTGCTTGGCCCACGTCGTCAGTTCACGAGCGGCATTGTCCGCTTGTCACGGCTCGGTCATCAATTTGGCTCACTGCCGGTCATCAGAAACCAGCCCGTCTTGGGGCCACCGCGGCAGCATCGACCACTGATCGACGTCAGCTTGTTTGCCGGTGATGGTGAGCTGCGGCGACGTGCCATTGACACCATCCTGGTAGTGCCAGCACCAGGGCCAGCAAGCCTTTCACTATGCAACGCACACATCGAGGCGCGCTGGCACTACTATATTGATCATACTGGAACCATTTTTCGGTTACGGAATGAACGCTACGTGGCACGTGCTGCACGCGGTATTGGTCTACCTGCCGAACAACTCGACCAGCGCGCACTGGTGATCGCTGTCGAAGGATCGCTCGATCACACTCCACCAGTGCTACGGCAGGCAGTGCGCACGCTGGTACGATGGCTGCAACGACATTTTCAGATCGGTCACGATCGGGTGCGATCAGGTAGTCTGACAGGTGATTCTTAGCATGGGTTTGCGAATGCCATTCCCGACAGCAGTATCTCTCTTCTCCTCTCCCCAGTGTGAGAGCAAAAAAGTGAGAACAAATCCTGTCTGCAAACGAAGAGCCGGGCTATTGCTATCACCGGCTGCCAGAAACACATGGGGGGTCTATGCAGCCAACAACACCTTCGTTTCAACCCTACCCTCCGATCACTATCAAACTGATCGGGTTGGGCGGATGTGGCGGAAATCTGGTCAGTACGTTGAAGCTCCAAACCGACCGGGTCGATCTGATCGTTGCAAATACCGATCACCAAGACCTGACCGGTCGCACGAATGTGCCCACGCGCATTTTGCTGGGGCCACAGTGTACTGCCGGTAAAGGAGCTGGTGGGCGGCCGGAAGTCGGCGCAGCGGCAACGGTAGAAAGTGAGCCGGCGCTGGCAAAGGTGTTGAGCGGCGCCGATCTGGTTGTGATCGTTGCCGGTATGGGTGGGGGTACCGGTACCGGTGCTGCGCCGGTTGTTGCCCGTCTTGCCCGCCAGCTCGGTGCGCTCACCCTGGCCTTTGTCACGATGCCATTCTACGTTGAAAAGGGTCAGCGTAGTCGAACCGCTGAACAGGGATTAACGGCACTAACCAGCGAAGCTGATGCCGTCGTGGTTGTCTCCAACCAGAAAATTCTCAATGTTGTCGATCCGCGCACGACGCTATCCGTTGCACTAACCTACAGCAACACCATCCTGGGCGCCGCGATCAGTGGCGTTGTTGATCAACTCTCATTACCGTCACTGATGCAACTCGATTTTTCGCATATACGGCAAACGCTCAGTAATGCCGGACAAACGATGCTCGGTATTGGTAGCGCCTCGGGGAGCGATGCCGCACAACGTGCGATGCACCATGCTCTTAAATGTGATCTTCTGGAAGGGAATTTGTTGAAGGCGCGCCGGGTCTTTGTGTCGATTATTGGTGGGAGTCAGCTTGGTCTGATCGATGTCCAGCAAGCGATCGAGCAGATTCATCGCACGATCAACAACGAGATTGATCCAGTCATCGGGGTTGTAACTTCGCCCCACCCTGCCCATCGTGATCGTGTGCGGGTGACGCTGATTGCCAGCGAGGTTGAATCGTTTCGCCAACCGCTACGCTCAGTACGCTCGGCAAACATCGTATCTGCATCGAACCATCTGTACCCTGACGATCTACCACCCTTTTTGAAATTACACCATCGAGGTAGTCTATGATACTTCACCTCTGCACCAATGATCCACTCGTTACGCTAGTGTACGATCTGTTTGGCGCGAATGCCGTGCGGGTACCTGATGCTCGCATCCGTCCGTTATCAGTCGTCGTTCATCGGAATGGACGAAGTATCTTTCGTGGTTCATTGTTACCGCTACTGACCGATTCCAGTCCTCTGAGTGTCCAACCTGCCGTGTCACAGCTCATTGATGTCAGTGGACGGCGCTCGCGGCGAGTCAGTCTTGATCTCGGCATCCATATCCTACGCGGATTCCTCTACGGCTTTGGGGCGCCGACCGCCAACCTGTCTACCTCGCTCCAGGGTGTGTCTACCGTTGCGTTTTCGTTCCCAACGGCAATGCGGGTTGCCTACGATGTCAATGCGTTGGGCTGGGCATTAGCTGGCCGGGCCATTGATCGCACCAATCCGGCAGCAGCCATTCTCTTCGAGCAAACGCCGTATGAATTGTTGTTGATCGATTCCGTCCTGACCAGTCGCCATATCACGATTACCCTCAGCGGTACGAAGGGGCAGCGCCTGAACGTTGATATCGATGCGTTACGCCAGATGATCAGCGATCTCGGCGGTCAGATTGGTATCAGCGGCGACTCTGAGCTTGAGATGACACTTGCCAGCCCACACGATCTGACCTTTGCCTTTTCGTGTGTCCGTCTCTTCTTCGATGATGAGGGATTTATCACGACGATGCCACCCGACCTGAACCGTCGGGTATTAGGGAGCACCCACGGAACGATGGTGCGTTATAGCCCCGACCGGGTACTCCTCAGCGAACAACCGGGATTGCTGATGTGGGATCGTGTGGAAGGAGAGCAACGCAGGCCGGCTATTGCCACACCACCGGCGAACGTCTATGAATGAAGCGATCTGATGGGGCAGGTTTCTCACCTGCCCCGCCAACGCCAGAATGATCTTAGCCGTTTGTCAGCTCACGCAGTACCGTGAGAAAAACATCTACTTCTTCAGCGGTGTTATAGTGAACCAGCCCTACCCGCACCATACCACCGCTCGACTCTACCCCTAAACGTTCACTTAAACTCAGGGCGTAGTAATTTCCATCCCACACGAAGATTCCCCGCTCGGCCAGGGCAGTAGCCACTGCTCGTGGTGACAGATGAGCCAGGCGGAATGAGACGGTGGGGGTGCGCCAGGCAAAACGTTCCGGCTCACGAATGCCGTAGAAGGTCAGACCAGGGATCGCAAGCATCCCCTCAATTAACTGCACAGCTAGCGTTCGCTCGTAGGCTGCAATCTGCTGCATTGCCGTGGTCAAGGCAGCACGACGATCAGGTGCTGGCTGCCCCAGGCTAGCCAGATAATCGATAGCCGCGATCACACCGGCCAGACCTTCGTGATTTTGCGTGCCGGTCATCCAACGCTCGGGAACTGTATCGGCAGCCGGACGAACTTTGTATGGCTGGAAGCGTTGCAGATGCTCTCGTTTGCCGTAGATCACCCCTACATGCGGGCCAAAGAATTTGTACACGCTACAGGCCAGAAAGTCGCAATCCAGTGCCTTAACATCGATCAAGCCATGGGGCGCATAGTGAACGGCATCGACAAATACCAGTGCCCCTACCTGATGCGCCCACTCCACAATCCGGGGAATGTCATTGATCGTTCCCACTGCATTCGATGCGTAGCCAACTGCAACCAGACGGGTACGTGGGCCGATCAAGGCCGCCAGATTGTCCATGTCAAGGGTACAATCTTCGGTGTCGATGTCTACCTCGCGAATCACCACACCGCGTTCACTCAGTGCCCGCCACGGAGCAACGTTAGCGTCGTGATCAAGGCGCGTCACAATAATTTCATCACCGGCCTGCAACTCACGACCAATCGCCCGACTCAGCGCAAAGGTAAGCGAGGTCATATTTTGGCCGAAGAAGACTTCATCGGGAGCGCAGCCCAGCAGGTCTGCCATCGCAGCATGGGCACCGGCGATCACTGCATCAGTTCGTTGACTGGTAATAAACACACCGTGCGTATTGGCATTGCTGTGTGTCAGGTAATCGGCAATCGCCGTGATAACCGATTGGGGTACCTGTGTCCCACCAGGGCCATCGAAGAACACGGCTGGCCGACCGGCAACTTCCTGCGCTAACGCCGGAAAGAGGGGACGGATCGTCATGGGGTTGAATGGCTGCATAATAGTCTCCCTTATCAGAAACGAATCTGCTCATTTAGAAACGATGAAGATCATCTTTGCTGATGTGCTCTTGCAACTTGTATCTGATCATGCGCGAGCACTATCCAGGGATCGGTCTCGAAACGAAAGCGCGTCCAATCGCTGGTAGGTTGGATATCGGGTTGTACCCCTCGGCCCTCAAGATCACGGCCATCGTTGAGCCGAAACACCTCCTGGGCAACCCACAAGCGGGCGCCACCGGTAATCTCGTAAGCGTAGATCGTTTCGGTATTACCGGCAGAAGGCTGTCCGATGACTATGGCCCCAATCTCTTGCTGGAGCACCGCCGCAAGCAGCTCGGCATACGAGGCGGTGTTCCGATCAATCAACACCACCACCGGTAATCCACGCAAATCGGGATCAGATAAGGAGACAACCAGCGGCGTAGCCCCCTTACGACTGATAAAGGCGCCTACTTCACCGGTCACAAAATGGCCAAGTAATCCACTCAGCACATCACGCCACCCTCCTGGATTACTGCGCAGATCGAGAATCACCCCTTGCAGCGGTCGTTCGGCGACAAGCCGACGCAGTGCCTCGGCGACCTGTTCGTGCATCGTATTGACCCACAGCGTGCTGATACCGATGTACGCCACATCGTTGGTCAACCGCCGCACGAATGGCTCAATCCGTCCTTCTACCTGCTCGCGTACCAATTCCAATTCACGCGAACCACCTTCGGGCCGTACGACAAGCAAATGCACACGACTACCCACCGGCCCTTCGATAGACCCTAGTGTAAAGGTTCGACCATCAATGGCAACAATGCGGTCACGCGGTTGCAGGCCAGCCCGTTCTGCCGGACTGTTCGGAAAGACGTGTTGAATCAGGAGACCATCGCTCAGACGTAACGTACTTACGCCGATCCCGACCTGCTCCTCTCTCCCGCTGGTCAAGCGATCTTCGGCGACGACAGCCTGTGGCGGTACAAAACGAGAGTGATCATCACGTAGGAGGGCAACCATCGCGCCGATCACGGCAAAAAACGAGGCATCATCCTCGGCAACCAATGCTCGTGCTCCATACTCAACTCGTGCTTGCGCCCAATCCACACCGTTGAAGGTCGGATCAAGATAATGCTCATTGATCGTCGTCCAAACCTCGGTAAAAATCTGCTGACGCAGCGTTGGATCGAGCGGCAGTTGCAACGTCGGCGTGAGCGCCATCTCAGGCACAGGCGATGCTGTCACAGGAGATGTTGCTTCTGGCGTATCATCTGCCGGTACCGACGAACAGCCAACCAGCACGACCACTAACAGCCACAGAAAGGTATAGCGCAGGCAAGTCTGTATGCGCATGTTCAACACTTGACTCTGCTGCGAAAGCGAGTGGACAGATCTGCGCTGTACACCTCGCACAACATGGACGAACCAGCGGGTGAAAAGAGCAGGCTACTACAGAGCGTACAGATTATACCGCATTCACAGCACATAGTTCTTGAAAGAGCATCTATTCCTCTAATGCAAAAGCCGCAGCCAACACCTCACCGGCCAGGCGAGCAGCAACACCGCTCCCCTCGCCACCCTGTTCGATTACAACTGCCACTGCGTAACGCGGTGTGTCAATCGGGCCAAGGGCAATAAACCAGGCATGTGGCGGCGCACCAGGCAAATGTTCAGCCGTTCCCGATTTACCACCAACCGGTTGATTCACAAATTGCGAAATACTACGACCAAAACCATACCGGGCAACAGCCGCCATGTACGAACGCATCAAGCGTGCAGTCTGACCCGACATCACGCGCCGAATACTGGTCGGACCAGCCTGCCAGATCGTACTACCATCGGGGCGCGTTACCCGCTGCACAAGGTAGGGTTGCATCATCACCCCATCATTACCGATAGCAGCGGCGACTAACGCCATCTGGAGTGGGGACACCAGCAACTGTCCTTGACCATAACCGGTATCGGCTAACGCACGCGGCTGCCGCAAAAAATCAGCCTGTACACTGAGAAGGCTCGGTTCTGAAGGTAAATCGCGCAGCGGACGAAAACCGGCTGGTAGGCGATTGGGCAAGAAAATATTAAAGCGCTGCGCCACCTCGGCCAACCGATCAGCGCCAAGCCGGACCGCATATTGAGCAAAGGCCGTGTTGCAAGAGAAAGCGTACACTCGTTCTAACGTGGCCGGTTCACCAATTTGAGCGCCTAAATTATCAACTGCATTCACAATTGGCGGTGCGTCGGGTTGGGGATAATATTCATTGGGACAGGAAATCTGGTCAGGCTGACTCTGAAGCCAGTATTCGAGTACGGCCACTGCCGTCACCGTTTTGAACGTTGAACCGGGCGGATAACGCCCCTGCGTCGCTCGATTGAGCAGAGGCTGACCAGCATCATCGCGATTCAACGCAGCCCAATAATCACTGACCCGTTGACGTTCAGCCGTCAGATCGGAAGCAGCAGGGTTCACCACAAGTTGACTTGGATCAAACCCGGGCCGACTTACAAGGGCCAAAATAGCACCACTCCGAGGATCGAGGACGACAACCGCACCCCGCCGATCACCAAGTAATGCTGCTACCCGTGCCTGAAGTTCAGCATCGAGCGTCAACGTCAAGTCATTACCACGTTGGGTTTCACCTGTCCACTCACTGAGGAGCAACTGCCATTCATTGCCCCGCTCACCCGAAAGATACTCGTTGTAGACAGCTTCAAGGCCGCTCTGACCGTAACGCGGACTAAAGAAACCGAGAATATGTCCAAATGCCGTCATATCATACTGATCGGCAAGTGGGTAGACTCGACGGGCGATACCGTTAATCAAAACACTCTCGGTCAAGATACGACCTCGCCGATCAAGGATCGTGCCCCGCAAAACACGCTGTGTTGCCAACACAGGCCGCACATTGCTGGTTGTACTACCATCGACACTCACGACGACATGATTACTGATCGCACTAGCCTGCACAAATTGCTGGCGAAGCAACTGTAGGCTCAACATTAAAAAGCCAATCATAATCACTGTGCCTACCCGCGAAACTGTACGGGCAAGATCACTCGTCGGAGTTGATGTATCCAGCCAACTCAACAGTACCACACCAGCCAGGGGGCCACCGATCCAGAGCAACAACAACCAGAGCGGCTCTTGCTCAACCGGCAGCAAGATACCGTAGCCCAACAAACCCAGCACAACCGCAAGCAGCGGTATTGCCAGGAAACGGCGCCATTTCATGCGCACAAACTCCTCTGCTCAACTGCCACAACAACGAGGCTCGGTGATATGATAACGCACATTTACGAATCAAGGGGAAGTGTCACACGCACGATCAGTCCACCCCGTTCGCCTTCAAAGACGGCCAGTTGCCCATCAAGTTCAGCGACCCGGTAACGGAGAGCACGGAGAGCATGCAGGTGTGGTCGTTCGTAAGTACCATCGAGCAACCCAACACCATCATCCTGTATCTGGAGTGTCGCAGCTTGATCGTCGACTCGTAACCAGACCTCACACGACGAGGCATGGGCGTGGCGGCGCACATTCGACAATGCTTCCTGCGCAGCACGGATCAGCACCATTTGCTGGGCAACGGTTAGTCGCTGTGTTGTGCCTTCGATTCGACATTCTACCTGCAACCCCCCGCGCTGGCGTTCAACATCGACCAACTGACTGATCGCTAATTGCAGATCAGGTCGGAGCGATACCGTTGAAGCCAGGCCGGTCGTCGTGCGATTACCGGTGCTGGTGAAGCTCGGTGGGTACCACTCAGTTGACCGACCAACCGTCTCACCTGAGGTCAGAGATGATCGTGAGGGATTAGCGGGTGGTGAAGCAGAGCGCGGGAAATGCTCACCAGTATATTTGAGCCGATCAGGTGGTGGTTGGCACCAGACCGCCAACGCTGCCCAAACCAGCGCAAAGATCACCGGTAAGACGATCCGTATCATAAAGGACCATCCATCGGCTACCCCATTGTAACCAATGACAAAGAGAATACCACCGCCAACACCACCGATCAGCGCTCCACGCCACCCGAAGATCAAGGCTGGTGCGATCAGGCTACCCAGAGCGTGGGGACCAAAAGGCAAAAAGTCGTGGCCGCTCAGTATCAAAACCAGCCAGCCCAGCAGCACATCACCTGCCAACAAGACAGGCCGCCGCTGCATCAATTGCAGGTAGTGCTGGGCCTGCCGGGTAATGAATAGCACCACCAGCAGCGTTATCAGCAACAGACTGGCGTTCAATGGCCAGCTATCGGCAGCACGTCCAGGTAAGGTAAGCGCGATACCGGCGATCAACCACGCCAGCCAGCGATACCCGATAAACAAATGGACGGGATGTAGACGCTGCCGCCATGTATCAATAAGGTGTCGCACCCGCATTCTCCCGGCGGCGGCCGGAAAGAGAGGGTCGCCGCGATAAACCCTGGGTGTTTTTAGTTAGAGCATGAGTAAGTGTAGCAGAAAGCAGGCGGTGCGGCAAGACTGATCCTGACAATTCTAGGGCTTTTCAACGTTTTCAATGTCTGTACTGCGCAGTATGTCCGGCACCCCTCTCCTTCCGCCACCCCCTTCCTCTCACCTTGTGGAAGAGGAGTGGGGAGATGGCAGTGGTGAGAATCGGTTCCTTTCGCCACCCCGCTCAGCACATGGTGAGCACAACCAAAACCTGAAAACACTGAAAAGCTCTGCCCTCCTCTATTTTTCACGCTCCTCTTTTCTGCTACCGGATCGAAAGATAGGCAACTCCCCCGATCAGAAACGCCCCCAGGACACCATATTCAATCAGCAATCGTCGATTCAGTTGACCAATACAGGCGTAACCGAGCAAGCCGATCACAACATACAATACCGTCACCAGCACTACTCCAGCTAGCAAGAACGTCGTTTGCCAGTAATTAAGAGCCCACATCAGTTCAGCAATACCGAGACCGGCAACAAAGGCCACGCCTACCGAAATCGGATGCTGCTGAATATTGAGCAACGCATAGACCAGCACCGCAGCGACAATCGCAACCATCGTGGCCGAGTAAAGGGTACGATAGCGCGTGTAATAAATAGCACTAAAGATGCTGAATGCGATGATGTAGCCAATTATGTGAAGAATAATCTGAGCCGGTATATGTATTTCCGGCTGCCGGTGCAGACTAAAATACTGCACAGTCAGAATCACGAAGAGCGTACCGGCAGTTAAGACAAGAGCTGCCAGAAACGCCGTTCCGCCCAACACCGGATTGAAGAGACGCCAGAAGGCGTAGGCCGCTGCAATGCTCAAACCTGGCAAGACCCAGAGGGCAGGCGTTATATTGCGTAACGGGCCAAATGAGCGCACAATCCAGTCATGCGGGTGCGGATGGCTACGACGTATCCAATCAGCACTGATCGCCGCCGATGCAATTAAAGTGCCGATCAGTACCCACGAGAGACTAATCTCCGGCAAATCACCGCCGAGTGCAAACCGGGCATTCACCGGACTACTATCGATCAAAAATACGGTTGCCAGACCGATGGCCCCGATCAAAGCCATCGTCACGATCTGTTCGTAACGCGGTTGTGGGATATACACGATGCCCCCTTTGCAAGTTGAAACTGTTTCATTTGAAACAAGATTGACATACAACCAACACCCATGATATAGTTGAAAGTAGAAGGAATTATACGGCAGATCACCGTGATCCCTGTTACATGATACCCTAACCCCTGCGCCTCTGGCGCACTAGTGAGGAGAAAGCGATGAGCATCTCCACTGATCCTACCGGATGGCCGCAGAGTGGCGAGATGACACCTGAAATAGAGGCATACACGTTATTACGTCAGGTTCACTCGATCCTCGAAACCTATAACCGCTACGATTTGCGTGGTGAAGATTTGACCGTTCCGCAGTTCATGATTTTGAATTACGCATCACGCAGCGGCGTGCCACTGAGTGAGATTAGTGCGCGTATGATGTGCGACAATTCTAATCTGACCGGCATCGTTGACCGATTAATCGCCAAGGGCTACGTCGAACGTCGACCTGATCCTAATGATCGCCGTGTCAGTCTGATTTGTCTCACTGAAGCTGGCGCCGAGAAGTTACGCAATTTACGTCCACGTCATCACGAGAAGTTGCGCAAACGGATGCGATCGCTCTCGGAACACGAAGTCTACCAACTGCGTGAACTGTTAAAGTCGTTGTACAGCAGTCTGGTCAATTCGAGCGACGATGAGCATCGTGATAAAGCGGCGGATTAATGGTCATCCCACACCCAGATAGTCACGTCCGGGCTGGTACCCCATCCCCTGAAGCCAGCTATCAATCAGGTCTCGTGCACCGTGATTCGTGACGTAGACCAGCACAAACGGGCGCGGCTGTCGGTTCAGCCAGGCTGGTGCGTATACCGGCGCTCCCCAAATGGTTTGGCCGATTTTCGCCGGATCGATATCGATCCAGGCGAAGGGAACAAAGCCACGTTCGATCAGACGGCGCACCCGCTGACGGGTCACCCGTCCGGCACCCCAGTATACCAACGGTCTTCCACTGTGCAAACGCGGATCGCGGGCCAGGAAGTCGGCCCGTAATTCATCGAACGCATCCCGTGCATACCGCGGATCGCGACGTGTCGCCCGCTCGGGATGCTCGCGCCAGGCCAGCAGATTCTGCGGGAGCTTTTGCATAAGCATACCGGCTTCGTGCATGCGCAGCCACAATTCGTAGTCTTCTGGACAAGGCTTTGTCGTATAGCCGCCCAGTTCTCGTACCGGCGCCCGGTGAAACATCACAGAAGGATGGGCAAACGGTGCTTCAACGTAGATTTCGGCGTCTACTTGTTCAGGCGTTAAAATCCGATTTTGCCAGCGGAGATATTCGCGCAACCCGGCCTTTACCACTCGCGCCGGAAAGGCCACAACCCGACTGGCGATTAACACCAGTTCGGGTTGGGACTGGAGTGCGTGATATTGGAGTTCCAGGCGAGTCGGATGCATGACATCATCAGCATCCATACGCGCAACCAGTGGTGCACGGGCCAGTTCAAGCCCCAGATTAAGAGCTGCGGCCAAACCGATACGTCCGGCCGCAATCGGCACAATCCGCGCATCACGTGCAGCGGCTGCGGCAACGATAGCGGGTGACTCATCGCTTGAACCATCGTCAATCGCTAACACCTCGTAATCGCTGAAGGTTTGCCGGGCCAGCGAACGCAGACAGGCCGGGAGGGTTGCTGCGGCGTTGTGGATGGGAAGAATGATTGAAATACGCGGTTTGTTCATGACATCAGAGCAATGACTGCCAGCACACGTATCATCCCATTGCAGATTGAGCAATCACCCGTCTAGTCGTAAGTGACAGCTCGCTATCGTGGCACTCTCTGGGCAGGCAGCCCGCATCGTCAAGCTGCAGGTGTGTGTGCGGTGGAACTTGATCTCCGATACACAGTCACCGGTCGGTATGCCGGGGGATGGGATGGCCGTATGATCGCTCTCCTTGCAAGGAGGTAGGAGCGGTAGCACCCGCCCCTACCGTTGCTGACAGATATGACAGACAGAACTGGTATCAGAGGAGCAACGATGATCCACCCTCCCCCAACGCCAGCGCTTACGATGTCTGGGTATGCCCCCTGACACTCTCTAGCAACAGCTCGGCCACATCGCGGCGCTGGAGTGTCTCGGCCCGACCGGTATTCTTGGCCGCGTCTTCAAACATCACCATACAAAACGGGCAGGCAACGGCTATCGTTTGTGGTTGGGCAGCCGTAAGCTGTTCAAGCCGCATAACATTCACATTGCGCTCGCCCCAGCGTTCGAGCCAGACATTACCACCGCCACCACCACAACACATCGCCCGCTCACGGTTACGATCCGGGGCCTCGACAAGCTCAAGCCCTGGAATGCTGGTCAGCAGCGTGCGCGGATCGTCGTAAATATCGTTGTAGCGACCAATGTAGCATGGATCGTGGTACGCTACCCGCTCTTGCACCGGAGTTTGCGGCTTGAGCCGCCCTTCACGAACCAGACGGGCCAGAAACTCGGTATGGTGCACTACTTCGTAATCAATACCGGCCCGCCCACCGAATTGGGGATATTCATTTTTGATGCTGTTGAAACAATGTGCGCAGGTGGTAACGATAGTACGGAACTTGTACTGATGCATTGTCTCAATCGCCTGCTGAGCCTGCGACTGGAAGAGCAACTCTTCTCCCATCCGACGGGCCGGATCGCCGGTACAACATTCCTCTTCGCCGAGAATCGCAAAATCTACCCCAGCCTGTTGGAGAAGTTGCACCATTGCTCGTGCGACTTTACGCGAACGTTCGTCGTAACTCGGTGCACAGCCAACCCAGTAAAGAACCTCAACCTGTTCCTTCTCGGCTAACAGCGGCACATCAAGCCCTTCCGTCCACGCAGTACGCTCACGGGCCGGTAACCGCCATGGATTACTCTGGCGTTCGATCCCTTCTAGTACCCGCTTCACACCCTGTGGTACTTCACTAGCAATCATGGTGAGATGGCGACGCATATCTACAATATCGTCTACGTGTTCAATCATCGCCGGACACTCATGAACACAGGCATTGCAAGTTGTGCATGCCCACAGCTCTTCAGCCTCGATCACAGTACCCACCAGCGGGAGTGTCTCAGCAGTAGCTCCGTTACCGTTCAATTGAGCCAGTGTGCGAACGGTTCCGTCTTTGAAGTGGATCGGATCGCCCCGCTGCAAATCGGCCATTTTGGTTATCAGATACTTAGGTGAAAGCAGCGCACCACTGGTATGCGCCGGGCAGACACTCTGACAGCGGCCACAGCGCATACAGGCGTCGAGATCCATCCGTCGCTTCCAGGTCAGATCGGCCAGTGTCGTAACTCCAAGCCGTGGTTCATCCTTTTCAATTTCGGCTTCGAGATTGGGGATAGGATCAAGTGCGCCCTTTGGCTGAAGATCGCGGAAGAACGTATTGAGCGGCGTATACAGAATATGGCGAAACTTGCTAAACGGCAACGAGGCCATAAACAGCCCGGTCGCAGCAGCGTGGGTATACCAGAGAATTGGATGAATGGTTAATGCGACCGGGCTGCCATCACCCAAGCCAATTGCCCGAAACACCGTCGCCAAAGCAAACCCAACATATGCCAGCCTGGCCCAATCTTGCTCGTATACCGCCACCCCACTGATCGTTTGATTGGCAATGCGCAGTCCTTCGATCAAGAAACCGCCAATACCCAGGAAGAGCATGATACCGAGCACCCAGGCATCAGTACGCCGATTATCGAGCCGATCAGGACGTGTGCGGTAGCGTCGCCACGTTGCCCAGAGCAAACCGGCCACAAAGGCCAAACCGAGTGTATCGAGGATAAATTCGTAGCTCTTGTAGAAATCGCCGACCAGAATTTTTCCGGCCTGTTCACCCATCAATGGCACGGTAAAATCTTCTTCGACAGCAATGATGTCAGTACCGATAAACAAAGCCAGGAAGCCGAAGAAGATAAGGGCGTGCATCACTCCGGCCCGACGGTCGCGCAGCACCTTTTTCTGACCCAAACTTTGACGGGTAAACTCAAGGAGACGGTTCAGCGGGTTTCCAATCCGATTTGCCGGTTTCCCTCTTCGCCAGCGTGCAATATCACGCAAGATACCCCACGCCATCACCACTGTGGTAATCAGGGCCGTCAGGTAGAGAAACGTTGAGCCGACGGTATGATCGATGTTCCAGTAGATCTCGCGGATTGCAATAATTTGCTCTTGCTCCATTCCTTTTTCTCCGCTTCAATGCAGGTACCCGGAACTTTGTTGATCTTATCATTCGTACTGCATTGCGTCAATGCGACAGGGATAGCGGAGAATGAGGTTGTGATGTTTGTAGCATATTCAGCAGTGAACGCCTGCGCAGAAACTCGTGGGTTTGATCAGGCGCTCAGCAAGGGTGTCGGCTGAAGTGGCGAGTAACGAAGCGCCGCATCAAACACCCGAGTTTTTGATGCGGTGCGACCATGGCATCTCCAGAATGGTTCGGAGAACGGTGGCGAACAACTGCCCCGACCTTCCACCTTGGCTCCTTTCCACTTCTACACGAGGCGATTGAAGGGGATGGTTGACCCCCTCACCTTCCCCCTCGCCCCTTCCGCTCCCACACGGGGTGAGGAAGGGGGACAGAGCGTGGCCAGCGCGAAAGCATGTTGGCAACCCCTCACGCCATGGTCGCACAAGTACGGCACGTAGTCAGTGAGAAAGCTGGGTTTTTGATCAGGCTTTAAGGAGCGCACCCGGCGGGCCAGCGGCCCAGCACCCGGGGGATGGTGATGCCCGTGAACGTTGTCACTCATTTACTTTCGTCTACGGCAAGACATGGTATAGTTGAACGAGAGAGCAGCGAAGGCGCTGCTCACGAGACGAGGCATCAGGGAGGTGTCTTTATGTTTGTTGGCGAACGGATGTCGCATCCCCCGATCACAGTTACCCCCGATACATCGATTCACGATGCAATGCATCTTATGCGCACCGAACACATTCGGCGTGCACCGGTTGTTTCTCATGGGCATCTAGTTGGTATCGTCTCTCTCAAAGACCTGATCAACGCCTCGCCTTCGCCAGCAACGACGCTGAGCGTTTGGGAATTGAATTACCTGTTAAGCAAGTTAACAGTTGAACGGGTAATGACCAGAGAGGTCTACACAGTTACTGTCGATACGCCTATCGAAGAGGCAGCGCGCATTATGGCCGACCGCCGGATCGGTGGTTTGCCGGTGATGAAAGGAAATGAGCTAGTTGGCATTATTACCGAAACCGATCTCTTCAAAGTCTTTCTTGAGCTGATGGGGGCCCGTTCACCTGGTATCCGGGCGACGGTGACGATGGCTGATGAACCGGGTGCCCTAGCCAGGCTGACTGCGGCAATTGCTAACAGTGGCGGGAATATCATAGCCCTTGGTACCTTTGCCGGAGAAACAGCGACGATGTCGGAAGTTACTTTTAAGGTAAGTGGAATGACGATTGATCAGGTGCGCGAAGTGATCACACCGGTGGTTGCGAAAGTTGTTGATGTGCGCGAGAGCCATCCGTAAGCCCTCACCCTATCGTGAGGAGAGAGGAGGAGTTAGCTTTTCGCAGTTGGATAGGCTCCAGGCCTGTTCTCACTCTCCTCTCTCCTCGTTTACCCCATCTCCAATGCCCGTCGCCCTAATCCGCTCATGCGTCCCCAGGCTACCGCCAGTGTTGCAACAACAAACGGCATGAGTTCAACGGATGACATCAGCGCCATATCCTCGGTGATCGTCGTCTCTTCGTCGAGGAAGCGTAATACCCGCTGAATCGGATTATGGCGGAACAGGTTGGCGAAGAAACGATGCCCTGGCGTGCGTCCTGCATCAAGGACATTGAGCAAGATGCTATCCATAAGGGCGTGCCGGTTAAACAATGGTTGTGGGTAGAATGGATGCCCCTCCTTGAGCAGACTCGCCACGATTTGCCGGGTCTGACGTTGGATACGTTGGAAGGTATAGCCGGTTGATGGTTTACTCATCCCACCAGCAGTACCAATGTTAAGCACATGCGGACTAGGACGAAGTGGTAAGGGCACATCACTCATCGGGATGATCCCATACTCGACATGGGTAATGTCGTATTGGTCAATACCGAGCTGTCCAGAAATGTAGCGTTGTAAACCGACCTCATACTCAGACTGACTGACCAGTTGTGGCGAGAAGATAGTGTACTCTACCAGCGCTGTATGCGTATCGAAGGGTAAAACATAGCCAAATCGCACATCACCGGCTTGCGGAATCCGAAAATCCATAAACGTCGCTGCTTCCGCATCAAATACCGGCTGGCGAGTAGTAATCACCCAGCCCTTGAAGTGTTGCAGCCAGCTATGATAACCGGGTGGTGTTGGCGCCGGGCGGTACACGCTGTTGAAGGCAAAGCGTGCCGTGTACTGCTTTCCACCAACAATTGCAGCAACCCCGTTGGGCAATTCAACCAGGCGATCAACGCTGCCGTACAAGCGGGTAATGTTCGGGCGTTGTGCGATCCAGTTATCGACAAAGTGGTAGAAGTCAATTCCCTGGATCAGCTTGTACTGGTACGGCGCAATGGCTAACCGGGACGACCACTGGCTGTCGTGAAGCCAGAGATGCTCCCAACGTCGTGAAACAACCGCTTCAAAGGGACCCTCGCCGATTTCCCAGAAACACCAAGTGCGGTCGTTGCGCCGAGTGACATTGGGATCGATTATCAGAATGGTCTGATGAGCTAATGGACTTTGTCCAAGCTGATAGGCCAGACTAAGACCGGCCGCTCCTGCACCAATAATAATATAGTCGTAGTCCATAGGTTTTCTTCTGTTACGGCCATGTGGCCTGCTCTTCTTACATTATAACCCGGAGTGTTATACTGATGGTAAAGTCAATAGCAATATTGACTGATCAGCTCTTTCGCCGTTTACATCGAGAGGATCTGTATGGGAGCAGTGATTAATGCCAGTGTGCGGCTGCGTGAAGGCCTGCACTTTACAGCGGTTGCGAACTCTGGGCGTCCGATAGAACTTGACAGCCCACACGAAGGCAATACCGAACTGGCCGGGCCTTCACCAATGGAAACAGTGCTGATGGCGTTGGCCGGCTGTACGGCAATGGATGTGATCAGCATTCTGCGCAAGAAACGGCAACCGGTAGCCGGGCTTGAGGTACGGGCACAGGGTGTACGAGGTGATGAGTATCCGAAACCGTACACTGAAATAGAGCTGGTATACCGGTGCGCAGGTGAAGTTGAGCCGGCTGCGCTCGAACGTGCGATTGAACTTTCGCGTGAACGCTATTGCCCGGTCTGGCGTATGCTGGGCGCAACGGTCGATATTCGCTATCGCTATGAGATTGTACCGGCGCTCGATTAATTGTTGGCCGGTTGCAAGAACAAAAGTATGGGAAGCTGTCAGGATTGGTGCGTGCAACTTCCCTACCATCGCACGCGGTTGTTGATCGAGAACAGCAGACCACTGATGTCTGTACACGACACCAGCCACGTTCAGGCAGCGGGCGGACTTCTATTCCACCTGCTGCCTCTTTGAATACATCCCTCTATTCACCTCGCATTCTGCCGATAGTTTTCAGAGTTTGATTCGTCTGAAAACGCCGACTGCTAACCCGCGTTGTGTAGCCGTAAACCATCGCTTGGCACATCAGGACACCATTCCTCGCCAGGTTCGGCTTGCGGTGGTGAACCTGCCCCTATCGTTGCGCTGACGAGCGCGATCAGCGAGTCAAAAGGAGGTTCTGGCAGATCGCTATCGGAGCGCGGCGTTACACGCATCCACACATGGCGCGGACGGATTGGGAACTTAGGTTCTTACTCACTCTTCTCCCTATGTTGCGCTTTGAAAAGCTCTGGCATTCTGCTCACGCTCCTGCTTACGCTCTTGTCTACGGTAGGCAGGTATGCTCTATCACGTGAGGTATATCTGTAATCTGACAGGAGTACATGAGCTATGACATGGATCATTGACACTTCCCATTCAACCATAACCTTCTCGGTACGCCACATGATGATTTCCAAAGTGCGTGGCCGCTTTTCGCGATTTGATGGCACGGTTGACTTTGATGAACACAACCCGGCGAATTCGTCAGTAAAGGTGAACATTGATGCAAGCAGCATCGATACTCGCGATGAACGCCGTGATGCTCATCTGATGTCACCCGACTTTCTTGATGTCGCCAACTACCCAACGCTCACGTTTGTCAGCAAGCAGATTGAGGTGATTGATGACCATCACGGACGATTAATCGGTGATCTGACAATCCGCGGCGTTACCCGCGAGGTCGTGCTTGATGTAGAGTACAACGGACAATCAAAGTCACCGTGGGGAACAGTCAGCGCCGGTTTCAGCGCTACGACGAAGATCAACCGCAAAGACTGGGGGTTAACCTGGAACGTAGCCCTTGAAACGGGTGGGGTACTAGTTGGTGAAGAGGTTGCTATCGAAATCGAACTTGAAATTGTCAAGCAGATACCCCAAGAAACTTCAGTTGCAGTGTAGCTATACGCTATTGGGCATTCGTCTACGACGCTTTTCTGACGTCTTGTGAATGTCCCATCACGCATATTGGGAGGGGCAGGTTCACAACTTCTGCATGTTACCATCTGCCACCTCCCCATTCCTGTGCCATCGTGGGCAGGTCAGCTTGCTTGGGGTGCTTCACAGCTAGGCGCTGCAAAGCATCACCGGCCACCAGCTCATACCAGTTTTTACTTACTCACATATATCATCAGCCAAAACGTATCTACATAAATCATGCCTGATGAGAGTCTGAACAAGTTTACTAATTCCCCAAACGTGCAAATCCGAACCGTGCTGCTTAAGATTAGCGATTTTTTCTGGAATATTTCCACTTAAAAACACGGACGGCTGCCAACTGCTAGAAGTTCTGGTATTTGATACAACGTATTTAACAGCCACATTGACATGATGCCATATGTCTGCATGTTGAGGCTAGTATTGCTTCCAAATTTCAAAGGTTGTACGTCCTAACAACGAGTCAAACGGCAATTGCATTTGCCTTCTTATAAGCGTTCCGAGAGTCTCATCAGAATATGAGCGTATCCAACCACCGTACACAACGCCACCACTAGTATCTTCTTCCGGTCCGCCCGGGGCTTGTATGATTCCGCCAAGGGAAATATGGTCAAGCACGATAATTTTTCTCATTCCTACTTGGCCCTCTTACAAAGAATACTATCAGTGAAACCAGCCGACGGCTTGCTATTCACCGACGCCGAGTGAACGTCGTGGAGCGGTATCAGATGTAATACTAATCTTGGCGGTGAAACCCATATTTCGTCCCATTATACATCAGCGCGATGAGGTGGGGAACGGATGGCATCGGTGCGCTTATCCTCTTGCCACTGCACTCGGCATTTTTCTATGGTGAGATATGGTAAAACATAAACAGCACGCTGAGAGCGGCTCCGGTGTAGTACATTAGTTCCGTTTTGACAAGAGCCAAGTTTAGATGGCGGTTTGTCCGTCTATACCGCTGCAGGATGGTGAAATACGGATGATTATCCGTATAAACCGCTGTAGGGAAAGATAGATGGATGTTTGTCGTTCTTAACCTGGGTATAATAGATGCCCGTCTAGTTACAGGTTAGGCGCAAGTGCACATTCGTTGCAGTGTGCAAGAGGAGAGTCTGATGGACCAAAATGAGGTTGCAGTTGCTTTCGATATTGTTCTAGAAGAAATCGAGAACGCTATTGCAGTGCTGAATCAGCAGGGAGCGCAGGCTTTCCAGAGTGGCAAATATGACGTCGCAAGGAACCTAATGGAGAAAGGCTCGCAAATGGCGGCTTTTCGAAGCAAGGTTAAGGACCTGCAGAAAGAGTGGCTCAATATCTTTGCCACTGTGCCCTCTCCAAAGGTATGGAAGAGAAGCAGAAAAGTCGCTGAGAGATTGAAGCGTGGTCTACGTACCTCTGAAGACACTTTTCGTATCCCGTACTCCAAAGCCTGGTTGAATTAGGCGGCTCTGCTCCTATGTCAGATGTTCTGGATAAAGTAGAAGCGAAAATGCGAGGCCGGTTAAATGCCTACGACCGTTCTACATTGCCCTCAGACCCCACCCTACCTCGTTGGCGTAATACCGCTCAATGGGCACGAAATGCAATGGTGAAAGAGGGCTTGATGTCATCAGACTCTCCGCGTGGGGTATGGGAGATTACGGAAGCAGGAAGACGGTGGCTTGTAGCAGTCACTACTCAGAAGAAATAGAATTGCGCCTAACAACTCGTCCCAGCCGACTGCTCCCTCGCTGCGCTCGGTCGCAGCGGCTGAGCTCGGTGCCATTAGGCGGATGCACAGTGAAAATTACATGAGATGGGAGGATGAAGATGCGACTCTTCAAGCCAATGACTCCTGAGCAGTTAGCTCGTAATGACCGGATGATGAGCCTCGTATTAGCGATCGGGGGCATATTTCTGGCGTGGGATTTCTTCCGCTTAGCTCAGCAAGATATCCCTTCATTGGGCTGGATCGGCTTCTTGAGTGGACCTATATTTGCGCACAAAGTCTCTGAGATCCTCTTACTCATGATGTGGATGCTCCTCATATGGGTCAGCAATTATGAGATGTCAGGTCAATTTCCTAAACGAATGCCCCCAGAACGCTACCTTCGCTGGCTACAACGGTTACTCTGGCTTGCTCCAGTGCAAATGATACTGGCTACCTACGCATGGACGATTGTCAACCTGGGAACCAGCTCATTGACAACCGATTACCATCCCCTTATCTTTCGTGAAGATGGTTGGGTGTGGCGCTATTACTTGGGAACAGTAATCATTGCGGGGGCAGCCTTTGTGCCCGTTGCGACGCGAAAGGTGATAAAGCTGGCTAACCAATGGTCAGGAACACAAAAATAGCCGCCCAACACGCGCTTCCACCTGACGCCGCTGCGCTGCGCGGCGCAGGTGAAGCACAGGCCGTTAGGCAGCCCTAGTACTTTGGAGAGAAATATGTCAATACCAAATTTCCAAACGATTATGCTTCCGCTCTTGCAATGTTTTAGTGACGAGCAAGAGCACTCCGTTCAGGATTTAATGAGTACCCTTGCTAAGAAATTTGCTCTTAGTCAAGATGAGTTAAACACTTTGTCACCCAGCGGCAAGCAGACAATCTTTTACAATCGGGTAGGTTGGGCCAGAACTTATTTGACTAAAGCGGGACTTCTTGAAATGTCACGCCGCTCATATTACAGAATAACTGAGCGTGGTAAGCAAGTACTGGCAAGTAATCCATCACGAATTGATATGAGATTTCTCGAGCAATTTCCTGAATATGTTGAATTCCGAGAACGCGAGGGTGTGCGTCGCAGACCCAAAGAATCAAGGAACAATGAAGAAGAGAAAACACCAGAAGAAATTCTTGAAGATGCCTATGAAGAAATACGAGACGGTTTAGCTCAAGAACTGTTGGGATTGGTCAAGCAAAGCTCTCCTTCGTTTTTTGAACGTCTTGTGGTCGAGCTTCTTGTAAGTATGGGATACGGGGGGTCGCGTCGTGATGCGGCAAGAGCAGTAGGACAAGTAGGCGATGAGGGGATAGATGGCATTATTGATGAAGATAGACTTGGGCTTGACACCATCTATATACAAGCCAAAAGATGGGACAATGTTGTGGGAAGACCTGAGATACAGAAGTTTGTTGGAGCACTTATGGGGAAACGATCGAAGAAAGGAATCTTTATTACAACTTCATCGTTTTCTAAAGAAGCTGTGGAATATGTATCAAGCATTGATGCTAAGATTGTCCTGATTGACGGAAAACGTCTAGCTGAGTTAATGATCGACTACGATGTAGGTGTTACTACAGTAACGACTTACCAACTTAAACGAGTTGATTCGGATTACTTTGGCAATGGGTAAAAGGGGCTGGCTAAAACGCGCTTCACCTGACGCCGCTCCGCTGCACTTCGCGGCGCAGGTGAAGCGCAGACCGTTAGCCCGCCTGCTGTGATGAGCTGTGCGATCTTGTACGTGCGGGTGTAAGCAATGCATGTAAGAGAAGTTTAAGGTGAGTCAAGATAATGGCCAACCGTTGGGCGTTCAAATCTGATGTCAGCTTTCTTGAGAAGATTTCGATGGGTGCGGTAGGGACACATCGAGTCTTTGAGCATCTGAGAGCTCAAGGGCACAACCCCCTCGAACTTGAGCGTGGCTCAATGAGCTTCAAAATTTGGAAGAATATCAAGATTAAGCGGATCAGGGTGCCTGATATTCTCTGCGTAGCTTGTGGTCGTAGGGTCGAATCCAGAGCCAAGACTACTCTTGAAATCTCTATGTCGCATTCGTTGTCCGATCCAGAACGAGGTTGGGATTATGGCCTTAACGACAGCGACTTTGTAGCATTGGTGATTTGCAGGCGGGTTAGCGACAGGCCAATAGACTGGCAAGCCGATGAGCTTGTCCAGTATATCTCCGTTCATGATCTCCGTTCTGCCCAGAGAAACAACCTTATTGTTCTCGTGAAACCAAAAGGTGCGGAAGAAGGATTCGAGACCAGAATCAGTTGGCCTGCCGCAGTTGCGAAATCTGCAGGTATCGTTGAGTCCGTTACCAACGATCGCATTCAATATCGCAGACAAAACGATAGTAGAATGATCACATTGAGCCTGTCTAAGCAAGGGCTTCATCTGAATCCTCTTGTTCGTGAAGGAGATGTCATTTCTGAACATCAAGTGCTCGCAGCAGTCATCCCTGTAGTCAAGCAATTCCCCTGCTCGCGAAAAACCGATCAGAAGGATTATTATATTGCTCAGCTTTTAAGCCCGTCTCTGAGCGAGCGATACACCGCAGCAAAAGCTTTATCCACCTTCGAATCAGCGAGTGTTTCCAAGGCGCTCATTGATAGGGTCAATGCGGGCAATGAGCACATCTATGTAAGGCTTGAAGCAGCCGCAGGCCTTGCTCGTCACAATGAAGAACAAGGGTGGTCGTTCATTGAACGATGTTTGACAGATGACTATCTCCAAAATAGACTGGAAGCTGTTATTGTTTTGGGAGAGATCCTGAACGATACATCTTGCAGACTGTTATGCCGCGTTGTGAGTGATAACCAGCAACATCCTGAAATTCGCGCCGGAGCTGCTTGGGCGCTCGGTGAACTTGACAACAGCTTGGCTCTGCATGTTCTGATCGATAGCTTTTCTGCCGTGGATGAGGGTATTCGCATCGAGGCCGCCAGAGCTCTCGCGAAATTGGCCTCACGTTTTACCGGAGAGATCGTGAAAGAGTTTCCTCGGGCTGCTCCAGATAAACGGCCGGGAATAGCTTGGGCATTGAGCAAGTCATTGAGCAAGTCAGGGAACTTCAAACTTGAGGACGTGCTCAACGCACTCACCGATGATGAGGACGTCCGTCATTGGGTATCATACATCCTTGGCACACAAGATCAGCAAAGATACATCAACCAGATAGAGAAACTGAAGCGCAAGACTCAGAGGTATATTTCGCCGTAACAGTTCTGTGGAAGATTATGACGAGTTGGGTCTACAACCTGGAGGAATACTGATGGAATCTCTGCCGGAGCCGCTATATACGACTCGTTATGGAGCAGCCTATGTCGGCGATGCTCTTGAGCTGCTGCAGGGGCTTCCTGATGAGAGCATTGACCTTGTGCTCACGTCGCCACCGTTTGCTCTGCAACGTCAGAAAGAATATGGTAATGTTGATCAGGATGAGTATGTAGATTGGCTTTTATCGTTCGCCATCGAAATAAAACGTGTACTGAAAAGCTCAGGCAGTTTTGTACTGGACCTTGGAGGTGCTTACCGCAGAGGGAGACCGGTTCGCTCGCTCTATAATTATCGCGTTCTCATCAGAATGTGTGACGACCTAGGCTGGAATCTTGCCGAGGAGTTCTTCTGGTTTAACCCATCCAAATTACCATCCCCTATAGAGTGGGTGAACAAACGCAAAATTCGCGCAAAGGACGCAGTCAATACCATATGGTGGTTTTCTAAGACGGACTTTCCCAAGGCTGATATTACCAAAGTTCTGCTGCCTTATTCTGAGCGAATGAAGCTTCTGCTGCAGAACAGCGACAAATACTATTCACCTAAGAAGAGACCGTCTGGACACGACATCAGTAGCCGTTTTGCGGAGGATAAGGGTGGAGCGATCCCGCCAAATCTTCTTCAAATTCCTAATACTGAGAGCAACTCGCGATACCTCAGATGCTGTCAGATTGTTGGCATCAATGGTCACCCGGCCAGGTTCCCTGAGAAGCTCCCAGAGTTTTTTATCCACTTTCTCACCGATGTAGGAGATACCGTTTTAGACATTTTTGCCGGTTCTAACACGACAGGCGCAGTGGCGGAAGCTTTGGGGCGGAGATGGATTGCTTTTGAGATTGATCGGTCGTACCTTGCGACGTCAGCGTTCCGCTTTCTTAACGGAGCCGAAGAAGATGCCGTGAGGGATTTGTATAGTGAGCTTATCACTGAAGGCACAAAGGGGATCATCATTCCGCAGGGAGTAATGCAGCAATATCTTTTGGAGGAGACGGGCGAATATGAGACATCGTAGGAGTGCATAACCACAGTACGGCGGACTAACCTCGCGCTAGAGCCCACGTTGCTCCGCTGACGCTCCGCACGGCGGCTCAGCTCAGTTTATATTATACGGCGCGTCACCAGCAGAATGCAAAGTGGCGTGTGCGATCTGTGTCGCGTTCAGGCACGTGCTTCTTGACGTCAACGTGCACGCAGCGTCGTGTGTACGGGTGCGTGTGGCGGGCGGGTGTGCGCGGCAGGGTGCGTTGGCTTTGCCCAATCCGCACGCCGCATAACAAGCGCATCCAGTCGAACGCCTTCGGCTCGATCCCGCGTGTCATCTTGTTTGCGGGCTTGGTGGTGTGGGATGCGGTACCTTGCGTGGGGCGGCTGAACCGCAAGCCGTTGGACGGCTGTATCTGGACAGTAGTATTCTGTAGTGGCAGAGTCACGTGGATCAAGTATTCAACAAGTTGCGCAAGCAGGCGAGTATTTTGTCGCGGCTGAACGAAACAAACGCGGTGCATTTGCCGTGACTGTTGCTGGAAATATGCCCAAGATCGACATCATTGCGTCCAACTGCGATAGCAGCCGCACCGTTTACATTCAAGTGAAGACGAAGCGTGGTGGGAAGAACTGGCATTCAAGTATCGTTGATAGTCAGCCAATGTCTCCAAAAGCCGATGAAACTCACTTTTGGGTGTTTGTCAATTTGGGTGATACCAACACACCCCCACGCTACTGGATTGTGCCAGAATGGTGGATAAAAGATAATATCTACAAAACACACCAGGCGTATCTGAACAAACACGGTGGAATACGTCCTGGGAATCCCGATTCAACGCACCACTCGATTGATGAGCGCAGACTTGAACAGTGGAAAGACCGTTGGGACATTCTCGGCATCTTTGGTTAAGCAGGAAGATTGTAGTGCAAGAAAAGCCGCAATTGCAAGGGTTTGCCCAACACGCGCATCCGGCCAACAGCGCTTCGCTCGCTCGCGACGGCTAATGCGCGAGCCGTTAGCCGTCTTCTTGAATTCAAGAGAGCAAGCAGGCATTGTTCGATAGGCATAACTGAGTAACGAACCGGGAGAATTGACTATGGGCTACATCCAAGACAATCTAATGCCGAACGAAAAGGTCCTTTTTACTGCCAATGTGCATCCTGCTGTGTTTTTACCTTCAGTGTTTTCTTTCGTAGTGAGCGTCGGCTTCGTTGTTTACGCCCTTATGACAGGTGGTAAAGGTGATATGACATCGGGGTTACTTGCGGGGTTCTTGTTGCTAACCGCCGGAGGGTTTTTCCTATCCTCGATGTTTCTAGGAGTTCAGGCGTTGATCATTCTCCTTACAACCGAATTTGCTGTCACGAACAAGCGTGTGATTGCCAAAAGGGGCCTTATTCGCAGACATACGCTCGAGATATTGTTGCCCAAAGTGGAAAGTATCTCGGTACACCAGAACATACTGGGCAGATTGTTGAACTTCGGAACGGTCACGGTTACCGGAACGGGAGGTACAAGAGAGAGTTTTAGAGCAATTGTTGAACCCATTAAAGTCCGCAAGAAGATAACCCAAATTGTTGAGCATTATATGCAAGCTTATGCTCAGCCTGGGCAGCAGGTAACTCCTCAAAGAGAAGGCGGATAACCTGCGCTCCCAGCCGACCGCTTCGCTCGCTGCGCTCGGCTCGCCTGCGGCTGACGCTTACCGTTAGGCCGCCGCATACCCTATCGTTCCCACGCACGAAAGCACTGATAAGCTGAAACAAAATGAAACGCATGCTAAGCATCGTAGGAAGTTTGTTGGGTCTGCTGGTGCTTGTAGGCCTGGCAGTGGTTCTTTCCATGACCCTGAACCAGCTGCGGGAGGGAGCGCAACTGGGATTTCAAACCTTCCAATCCCTTATCGAGACGCCAACGCATCCCCCAAAGCCCACACCCATGATACCATCGCCCACCATCCTACCGAAGCCTTCACCTCCTACGATGACCGTTACCTCGCCGCCCTATCCAATGCCGAAAACTCCGACGCCATCTGGAACGTCAATCGCAGTATCTAAGCCATAGGCGACTATCACACCGCCAGCTTTTCATACACTCCACATCTGTGCCCACGCCATCAGGGCCGCTGCCACCCGGCCTGAATGGTGTATGGAGAAACAGACGCTCTTTCTGGAACCACGACGATCTGGCTGGCTAGCGCCACGAATCCGACATTGCGGAGAGTACTTACCACCTTCGCCCATAAGGTAGGTTATGGCGTGTAAGGGGCTGTTTCTCCTGACCGGGATAAGATTGCTTGCCTTGTCATCACTCCTAATGCTAGTGAGAGAGCTGCACGAACTGCTGGAGGGGAACTGTGGGTGATTGACCTGGATGGTACAGGCCTTCATCATATAGCAAATTAGGTAGGTTACCTGGCTATATGGACACCTGACGGTCGCGCTTTAGCATTTGGTCACTTAGTTGCACTGGAGAACCCTCAAGTACCATTTTGGATAGAACTCTACCTGGTAACAGCCGATGGAACAGAACAAAGGTTGTTGCTAAGTGATGAAACTGCTTATGTCCTCCAACCATTCCTTTGGTCCGTGGATGGGCGGCAATCCTATTATGCGATAGTAACCCTTCAGGGCCAATGGGAGCTTTGGACGGTAGATAGGGCTAGCAGATTAACCCGGTTTCAGGCCTCCCTCCTCTCCCAGTACCTCATCCAGAGCGCTTCACTTTCGCCGGATGGGACCAAAGTCCTCCTTAAGGTTTTGGATAAAGGTCAATACGCCCTTATTGTGCTCCGTGTAGATGGGCAAGAGCAAAAGACAATCGTGAGCGGAGCAACAGGAGACCAGCCTCTCAATCAATATGCCGCAGTCTGGTCTCCCGCTGCCCAGAGTATTTTCGTTCATATCCCTTCCCAGCCCGGGCAGCCAGCTCACCTGGAGCGGATTGATCTACGAACGGGCCAGAGGCACGTGATACCAACAGAGCCTATAATGGAGACAAATTCTTGATTCCTTAAGCCTGGTCGCCGGAAGGAAAGTGGCTGGTTGTTCTTAAGTACCTCCGCCTCCAGTCCTTGGCTTATCTGGTGCAGGTCACGGGGGGACCGATGGCGCAGATACCATTGACTCAATCTTCCAACTGGATAACTTCGTTTGGGTGGACAGGCTGAAGGTGATCAAGATGGCCTTCCACTTTCTTGTTCCATAATTTGGAAGGAGAGAGCGATGCCAAAGCGTTACGCACACGTTCGACCTCTATTCAGAGCCAGCTCATTGTTACTGTGTATGGCCTTGCTCAATTTTCTTCTACTTATCCAAATGAGTGACCCTTCGCGATGTGCAACCCAAGAAAGCTATCCTGAGCCCCACACAACCGGCACATCCAGCCTCCACCCTAGGTCGCAGCGGCTGAGCTTAGTACCGTCGGGTGCTTGCCCTGAAATGATCGAGAGGAAAGAGCAATGTCTTTTGTAACGTCGCTAAAAATACTCTTTGAGTATTTCTTATCAGTCTTTATATGGTCATTTTTGAATCCGTTTGGATTAGTACAGACTTTGCGACAAACAGTGGGACAATACATAGCTATTAGTCGATCTGTCGTGAAAGGTGTCATGTACGATGACACTGTAACTTTTGTTCTGCCATTCGAAGGAACCTGGAAAGTTGCGAATGGTGGTATTCGTAAACAAACATCCCATTCGTGGGATATCGTAGGACAAAGGTATGCTTATGATTTTGTAGTGGTTGACGATGCCGGGAAAACATATCGAGGTTCTTCAAACAGACCAGAAAACCATCTGGCTTTTGGAAAACCTATCCTTGCAGCATCCGATGGGATCGTAGTGGATGTGCGGAATGACATCAAGGATTATCATCGAGCAGGAATGGGATGGGTAGATATAAAAACTCCTGATATACGTGGAAACTATGTCGTGATAAGGCACGATTCTGGTAGATACACTCTTTACGCTCATCTAAAAGCGGGCAGTATAACGGTAAAAAAAAGGCGAAGCTGTTGTCACGGGACAGAAAATAGGAGAATGTGGGCATTCGGGACATTCTTCAGAACCCCATCTACATTTTCAACTACAAGATAGGGCAGACTTTTATACTGCTATTAGTCTGCCCATAAAGTTTCGGAATTTTGAGCGTCTGAAGAACGACACCCAAGCATGTGTTGAACTTGGATTTATTGAAAAAGACCAGATGGTGCACAATGTCAATACCTGTTTTTCAGGAATAACAGAAACAGTGGACTTTATAAAACCCAAAATCTCAGACTTGGTATGGAATACGTTTGTCTTATTCTTTATGGTTCTCGGAATTTTCGTAGTTGTGGTGCGAATTATCGAATTCATTTTGAACATATTATAAAGCGCCCAACACGCGCTTGCACCTGACGCCGCTCCGCTGCGCTTCGCGGCGCAGGTGAAGCACAAACCGTTAGCCCGCTCTAAATCCAACGATAGAGGAGGGTTCCTAATGAAATGCCCGAAGTGTCAAACAGAGTTGCTTGAGGCTGCGTTGGGGCCTTTCGCACCATTACTCAAAGTGGTGAAGAAAGGAGACGCCTTCGCCGAAAAGACAGGAATCGGAACTGTGCTAAGAGGATCCGATATCAAGCCGTATTATTGCCCATCCTGTGGGTATCTTGAGTTCTATGTTGTAGAACCAGAAAGGCTAAAGTAGATAGCTAATCGTTGTGTGGCCAATGGACACGTGCAGTCGTAGCACCGATAGGTGGCGTCGGCTGGAAGCGCCTGTTGGGTAGTCTTGATAAGCCCCAATGCCCAGAATAGATTGCTGCAGTTTTGTAATTCTCCGAAAGGTTGCTGGGCAGTGGTCCTGTATCTCAGTATATAGAGCGGGCTAACCTGCGCTTCCAGCCGACCGCTTCGCTCGCTGCGCTCGCTTCGCGGCGGCTGAAGCGCAGGTCGTTATACGGCGCGTCACCAGCAGAATGCAAAGTGGCGTGTGCGATCTGTGTCGCGTTCAGGCACGTGCTTCTTGACGTCAACGTGCACGCAGCGTCGTGTGTACGGGTGCGTGTGGCGGGCGGGTGTGCGCGGCAGGGTGCGTTGGCTTTGCCCAATCCGCACGCCGCATAACAAGCGCATCCAGTCGAACGCCTTCGGCTCGATCCCGCGTGTCATCTTGTTTGCGGGCTTGGTGGTGTGGGATGCGGTACCTTGCGTGGGGCGGCTGAACCGCAAGCCGTTGGACGGCTGTATCTGGACAGTAGTATTCTGTAGTGGCAGAGTCACGTGGATCAAGTATTCAACAAGTTGCGCAAGCAGGCGAGTATTTTGTCGCGGCTGAACGAAACAAACGCGGTGCATTTGCCGTGACTGTTGCTGGAAATATGCCCAAGATCGACATCATTGCGTCCAACTGCGATAGCAGCCGCACCGTTTACATTCAAGTGAAGACGAAGCGTGGTGGGAAGAACTGGCATTCAAGTATCGTTGATAGTCAGCCAATGTCTCCAAAAGCCGATGAAACTCACTTTTGGGTGTTTGTCAATTTGGGTGATACCAACACACCCCCACGCTACTGGATTGTGCCAGAATGGTGGATAAAAGATAATATCTACAAAACACACCAGGCGTATCTGAACAAACACGGTGGAATACGTCCTGGGAATCCCGATTCAACGCACCACTCGATTGATGAGCGCAGACTTGAACAGTGGAAAGACCGTTGGGACATTCTCGGCATCTTTGGTTAAGCAGGAAGATTGTAGTGCAAGAAAAGCCGCAATTGCAAGGGTTTGCCCAACACGCGCATCCGGCCAACAGCGCTTCGCTCGCTCGCGACGGCTAATGCGCGAGCCGTTAGCCGTCTTCTTGAATTCAAGAGAGCAAGCAGGCATTGTTCGATAGGCATAACTGAGTAACGAACCGGGAGAATTGACTATGGGCTACATCCAAGACAATCTAATGCCGAACGAAAAGGTCCTTTTTACTGCCAATGTGCATCCTGCTGTGTTTTTACCTTCAGTGTTTTCTTTCGTAGTGAGCGTCGGCTTCGTTGTTTACGCCCTTATGACAGGTGGTAAAGGTGATATGACATGACATCGGGGTTACTTGCGGGGTTCTTGTTGCTAACCGCCATATGGTTTTTCCTATCCTCGATGTTTCTAGGAGTTCAGGCGTTGATCATTCTCCTTACAACCGAATTTGCTGTCACGAACAAGCGTGTGATTGCCAACCTGTAATCATCTCACAGCAAAGAGAGGTTTCAAACCGTCGAAATGAAACGCCGACTGCGCCACCTCCGAAGGTACAGAACACTTTACGCCTGCCCTAGGGTCATGGCTCACAGAAAGGCAGCATCGTGATGAGCTAATGGTGGAAGCAGGAACGGTCGGGTTGTGCCGAGATAATGTGCCAATGACCCGCGAAGGATTTGAGACAATCCGTGACGACATCTTTCTAGCTGCTAAGTTGGCTGAATACCTTGACTTTCAGGCGACAGGCGAATCTATTCCTTGCTTGAGTCCACCCTGATGAAGTATCGCTCCCCGATGCGAAGGCTCGAAGACACACATAGATGTTGCTGCGGGCGTTGCTCGGCGCGAAGCTCTATCACTGTCTCGGTCGGAGCTTAACATGCTGACAGCACAGAGTTCGTCGCACATAGACGGTCTATGAGTAGTTGGCTCAACCTCTATCGGTTCATATCAGCACGCCAACGAGGGCAGGTTTGAAACCTGCCCCTACGGTATGACGGATACGACCTGCTAATAAGCACAGGGTTGAAACCTGCCCCTACGGTATGACGGATACGACCTGCTAATAAGCACAGGGTTGAAACCTGCCCCTACGGTATG
>Ga0272446_1000371_pt1 | contig 71402 bp, 50 predicted proteins | sample YNPCB0061_FD_194587 | JGI IMG/M metagenome (GOLD analysis project Ga0272446, IMG submission 194587) | Hot spring microbial mat communities from Yellowstone National Park, WY, United States - YNP-CB-006-1 | ecosystem: Environmental > Aquatic > Thermal springs > Hot (42-90C) > Sediment | place... | reverse complement strand
GACGCAACACGTATATAATGGCTGGTGGCAGGTTACGCATGACTCCTCCCTTCCTGGTCGTTGGGTTTGAGTCAAGCGTACCCTGCTTTCTTCTGATTGTCTACCAAATGGACAAAGTCGAGCTCAGAAACTGTTTGTAAAGCCACCCTACTTTGACGCAGAGGCGCAAAGATGCAGAGAAACGCAGAGAAAATCGAGAGAAAGCGCAGCAGCAGCCAGCTCTGCAATTCCTCTGCGCCGCTGCGTCTCTATGTCAACGTTGCCTCTCTTCAAACAGTCTCTCAGCTTTCACGCAGCCAGCACGACGCGCCGACCGGGCGCACTGACTGTATGCGAAGTCGTTGATTTCTCAAAACTGGCGCAACAGGAACCTGCGCGACTACAGCAAACCAGTTTAGCAATGCCTATTGACAGGCGTCCAATTCTGCGTTATACTCTAGGCGAACGTTCGGGCGAACGTTCGGGCGAACGTTCGCATGAAATCCAACGAGCAATTGTATGGCAGAACGTGTCACACTCAAGGATGTAGCGGCGCGTGCAGGCGTCAGCTATCAGACCGTTTCCAAAGTCATCAATGGCAACGGCAGCGTCACTGCGGCGACAGAGGCCCAGATTTGGCGTGCGATCGATGAGCTTGGCTATCGCGTCAATGTGGCGGCGCGCAACTTGCGCACCAGCGCCAGCGGGTTGATCGGCTACACCTGGGCGCCCAGCCCGCCAGACCGCGGCAATCCGATTTTGGATCAGTTCTTGACCAGCGTGGTGGCGGCGGCAGAGGCTCACGGCTATCACCTGATGCTCTTTCCGCATCCGCCCGCTATCGAGGAGGTGGATGTCTATCGCCAGTTGATGCGTTCGGGGCGCGTCGATGGCTTCATCGTGGCGAGCACTAATTACGACGACCCGCGCATCCGGCTGCTGATCGACGAGGCATTCCCGTTTGTCGCCTTCGGGCGGTCGAATCCGGAGTGGGATTTCCCATTTGTCGATGTCGATGGGCGCGCTGGCATCCGCATGGCGACGGAGCACCTGATCGAACAGGGGCATCGGGCGATTGCGCTGTTGGCGTGGCCCGATCATTCGCGCGTGGGCGCCGACCGCAGCGAAGGATATCGCGACGCGATGTCCGCCGCCGGGCTGACCGTCGATCCGGCATGGATCTATCACAGCGAGAGCGCGTTTCAGGCGGGCTACGCAGCGGTGCAGCAATTGCTCAGCCTGCCGCCCAACTGTCGCCCAAGCGCAGTCGTGGCGCTGGACGACACGCTGGCGATCGGCGCCATCCGCGCCGCAATCGATGCTGGTTTGCGCGTCGGCGCCGACTTTGGCGTCACCGGCTTCGACGACACGCCTGGGGTGCAATATCTGTCGCCAGCGCTCACCACTTTGCGCCAGCCCATCCAGCAAGTGGCGGAGCGGTTGACGGAGATGTTGGTCGATTGCATTCACGGACGCACGCCGTCGCCCAAGCAGGTGATCTTGCCGCCACGGCTGATTGTGCGGGCGTCGAGTGCGCGAGAGATTAGGAGATTAGGAGATTAAGAGATTGGGAGATTGGAGATTCGAGATTGGTGATTGGAGATTGGTGATTGGGCGCTGATCACCCTAAATCGCTCAATCTCCCAATCTCTAGTCTCCAATCTCTAGCACATCCAGGGAGAAAGGCTGTGTCACAGGCAATTCGTGCGATCTTGTTCGACCTTGACGGCGTCATCACAGACACCGCTGAATACCATTACCAGGCGTGGCAGGAGTTGGCGGACGCCGAGGGCATTCCCTTTGACCGCGCCGCCAACGAAAAGCTGCGCGGCGTCTCGCGTCGCGAGTCGCTGCGCCTGTTACTCAACGGGCGCACGATCACGCCAGAGCAGGAAGACGCCTGGCTGGCGCGCAAGAATCAGCGCTATCAGGAGTTGTTGCAACAACTGACGCCCGCCGACCTGCTGCCGGGCGTGGCTGCGCTGCTCGACGAGATTCGCCAGGCCGGGTTGCAGACGGCGATCGTTTCCGCCAGCCACAACACGCCGATCGTGCTCAACTGCCTGCAGATTGCCGACCGCTTCGACGTCGTGATCGCCGGGCCGGAGGCTGACGCCGGGCCAGGGCGCAATCGCCCCAAGCCAGCGCCCGATCTCTTTCTACTGGCGGCGGAGCGGCTGGGCGTGCAGCCGTGGGAGTGCCTGGTGGTGGAAGATGCCGCATCGGGCGTCGAAGGGGCGCGACAGGCGGGCATGGTCACAGTGGGGCTGGGGCCGGTGACGCGTGTCGGCGCCGCCGACCTGGTGCTGCCCGATCTGGCTGGCGTCATGCTGGCGCAATTGCTCTACGCAGCGACCTGGTCGGTGGCGGAGCCGGGCTTTGATCCGACGCAGCAGCGCCGCTGGGAGAGCACCCTCACCATTGGCAACGGCATGCTGGGCACGCGCGGCAGCCTGGAGGAGCGCTTCCCCGACGACCAGCCTTCGACGCTGATCCACGGCGTGTGGGACGACGCGCCGATTGTCTACACCGAATTGGCGAACGCCTTTGACTGGACAGCCTTTGACCTTTGGATCGACGGCGAAGCCTTGCGCATGGATCGGGGCGCCGTCGCCGCCTACAGCCGGCGGCTCGATCTGCGCAACGGCGAGCTGCGCCGCCACTTTTACTGGACGACGCCGACCGGCGCCACGGTGCAGATCAGCTTTCGTCGCGTCGCCAATCTTGCTGACCCACACGGCGTCGGCGTGCGCCTCGAAGTGACGCCGTTGGACCGCCCGGTGCGGGCGCGCGTGCGGGCGCGCATCGACGGTGTGGTCGAAAATGAAGGGCTGTTGCACTGGCGCCATTTCCAGCAAGGTGAACATGAAGGCGTCGCCTATCTGATTGGCGAGACGCGGCGCACCCACAAAACACTGGTCGAAGCGATGCGCGTGCAGCAGGAAGGCGTCAGCGCAACGGTGCAGTATCATGACGCGCCCTACAACCCCTCCTACGAACTGGAGCAGACAATCGCCGTCAATCAACGGTGGGCGGTGGAAAAGCTCGTCGCCATCTACACAAGCCGCGACGTAGCCGACCCGCTGGCGGCGGCGCTGGCTAAGGCGGCGGAACTGGGCAAAGGCGGTTATGCCGCGCTGCTTGCGGACGCCAAAGCCGCGCTCGCCACTTTCTGGGCGGACAGCGATGTCATCATCGAAGGCGACGATGCGGCGCAGCGCGCAGTGCGCCATGGCCTCTTCCAGCTTCGCATTGCCGCCGCGCAGGATGAACGCGTCAGCATTGCCGCCAAGTCGTTGAGCGGTTTCGGCTATCGCGGCCACGCCTTCTGGGACACCGAGACGTTCATCCTGCCCTTCTTCACCTTCACGCAGCCAGCGCTGGCGCGCAACTTACTGATGTATCGTTGGCACACCATCGAAGGTGCACGCAAGAAAGCGCGTGAAAACGGCTGCGCGGGTGCGCAGTATCCGTGGGAGAGCGCCGAGACTGGCGAGGAAGTGACCCCGCGCTGGGTGCCAGGACCGAAAGGTGAAGAACTGATCCGCATCTGGTGCGGCGACATCGAGCTGCACATCACCGCCGACATCGCCTACGCCATCATGCAATACTGGCGCATGACCGGCGATGACGCGTTCATGACAGGTCCTGGCGCACAGATCATCCTGGAGACGGCGCGCTTCTGGGAGAGTCGCGTCGAACCGGACAAACCTGCGCCTGGTCAATACTCTATCTCCGACGTGATTGGTCCCGACGAGTACCACGAACACGTTGACAATAACGCCTTCACCAACGCCATGGTGATCTGGCATCTGCGCACGGCGCTGGAGGTGCTGAACTGGCTGCATGAACACGCACCGACGCGGGCGGCGCATCTGGAGAAGACGCTTGACCTTTCCAGCGCGCGACTGACGCACTGGCGCGACATCGCCGATAACCTGGTGCTATTGCGCGATCCACACACAGGGCTGATCGAACAATTCGAGGGCTTCTTCCACCGCAAGGAAGTGGACTGGCCCGCCTTTGCTGGCCGCACAAAGTCGATGCAGGCGCTGCTGGGCATCGCAGGCGCCAACGAACATCAGGTGCTCAAACAGCCAGATGTCCTGTTGCTCTTTGCGCTCTTGCCGACGCATTTTGGCGACGCTGACCTGCGCGTGAACTGGGATTATTACAGCCCGCGCACCGATCACACGTACGGCTCGTCATTGGGGCCAGCGGTGCATGCGTGGCTGGCGTGTCGGTTAGGCATGCCCGCGGAGGCGTACACGCACTTCATGCGCGCCGCGCTGGTCGATATCGAGGATGTGCGCGGCAACGCGGCGGAGGGCATCCATGCCGCGTCGGCGGGCGGCGTCTGGCAGGCGCTGATCTTCGGCTTTGCCGGCCTGCATTGGACGGCGGCAGGCGATCTTGCCGTAAAGCCGCAGTTGCCGGCGCATTGGCGACGGCTGGCGTTCACCATCCAGGTGCGCGGCGAACGCCACGCCTTTGACCTGCGTCAGGAGCACAAGGTGGCGGCGGGCTGAGCGTGTCTCGTGGGACGTGTTGCGTGGAGCGTGGTTCACAAGACACGCACCACGAGACACGCAACACGCAGCACGCAACAAAAAACACGAATGACACGAATCCTCTGCTTGCGAGGCCAGAATTCGTGTCATTCCTGAATGGATAGCGACCAACAGGCGGCGGCGGTCTGCCGCGTGTCCTGCGGGCTTGCTGTATTTAACCACAGGATCGACGTTTGGCGGTAGAGAAGCAGTGAGAGAAAAGTGCGTCTCGATCTTTTGGGGGTCGTTCCACCCTGCCGGGAAGGAAACGGCACGGTGTCCACCAGGGAAACTGAGATGCACCTGCGAAAGGAGACCTGACGCAACAAGACCCGTTCTGCTCCCTGATTCCATGGTTCGTGATGCGAGTGCATCAATCTCTTTCAGTTCAACAACAGGAGACATGCTATGAAATCCAAGCGAAGTATGCTGCTGTCGGCGCTGCTGCTGACAGCGATGATCTTGTCGGCGTGTGCAGCGCCCGCGGCGCAACCGGCGGCGCAGCCAGCGGCTGGCGGTGAACAGGCTGCCGCCCCAGCCGGCGCGGTCAACCTGCAATTGATGGGCTGGGCAAGCTCCGACGCTGAAAATGTGCGCCTCCAGGAGGTGGTCGATGGCTGGAACGCCGCCAACCCCGACATTCAGGTTTCGCTCAATCTGGTGCCAGACTACGACACCAAGTTGCAGACCTCGCTGGCTGGCGGCGCGCCGCCCGACATCTTCTATGTCGATAGCTTCCGCCTGCCCGATCTGGCGGCGGCCAGCGCGCTGCTGCCCATCGGCGACAAGATGACCAACGTCGATGATTTCTATCCGTCACTGCGCGCAGCGTTCACCGTGGACGATGTTTTCTATTGCCCGCCGAAGGACTTCAGCACCCTGGCGCTGGAGTACAACACCGATCTCTTCGATGCGGCTGGTTTGGAATACCCAACCGCTGACTGGACATGGGACGACCTGCGCGCCGCTGCGGAAAAGTTGACCAACAAGGAGACAGGCGTCGTTGGCTTCTCGATCAACCCTGATTTTGCCCGCTGGATCGCCTTCCTCTACCAGGCGGGCGGCGAGGTCGCCAACGCCGACTTCAGCGCCATGACGCTGGACAGCCCAGAGGCGTTGCAGGCGATGGAATTCTACGTCGGCCTGGTGCGCGATGGCTTTGCGGCGCCAGCATCCGACCTGGACAGCGGCTGGCCCGGCGAGGCGTTCGGCAAAGGTCGCGCCGCGATGACGATGGAAGGCAACTGGATCGTGCCCTATCTGAAAGATCAATTCCCCGATCTGAAGTATGGCATTACTGAGCTGCCTGCTGGGCCGGGTGGCAAGGCAACGATGGCGTTCACCGTCTGTTACGGCGTCGCCGCCAACGGCAAAAACACTGACGCCGCCACAAAGGTTGTCGACTATCTGACCAGTCCCGAAGGCATGAAGGCATGGACCGATCTGGGGCTGGCGATGCCGACGCGCCAGAGTCTGCGCGAGGGCTGGCTGGCGCAGTATCCGAACCTGGAGCCGATGCTCAACGGCGCCGACTATGCGCGCAAGTGGCAGTTCCGCCCCGGCTTTGGTGATGTGCTCGACACGATCAATGCCGGCTTGCAGGAGGCCTTCACTGGCGTCAAGACGGCGCAAGCCGTACTGAGCGAAGCGCAGTCTGTCGGCGAGCAAGTATTGGCGCGCTAGGAAGCTACGTCAATCTTTCTGTCGCCAACCTTCCCGGAAGCTCAGAGCTTCCGGGAAGGTATCCCAATACCCCCTTCTTCATACGAGGTGAACGATGGCAACCGGCATCAAACAACAGGATCGACAGGATGCGATTGCGGGTTGGGGATTTATGACGCCGGCGCTGATTCTCTTCGCCGTCTTTGTCTTCATTCCCATCTTCTTCGCCATCTACTTCAGCTTCACCGATTGGAACGGCATCAGCCCGCCCACAGAGGCGAAGTTCGTCGGCTTCGAGAACTTTCGCGTGCTGCTGTTCGAGGATGGCATCCGTCGCGCCGACTTCTTCAAGGCGCTCAAGAACACTGCCTACTTTTCGCTCGGCGTCGTGCCGGCGCAGACTGCGTTGGCGCTGCTGCTGGCGGTGGTCGTGAATCAGCGACGGCTGCGCTTCAAGAGCTTCTTCCGCACCGCCTATTACTTTCCGTCGATCACCTCGTCGATTGCGATCAGCATGTTGTTCCTCTTCCTCTACCAGAAGAACGGGCTGGTCAACCAGGTGTTGCAGACGATCACCTTTGGCGCCTGGGAGCCGATCGCATGGATGGCAGACCCGCGCGGTCTCTTTCACATCATCTTTGGCTGGTTCGGGTTGACGCTGGAGACGGCGCCGGCGTGGATGCAGGCGAACGTGCTCAGCCTCTCCGTGTGGGACTGGCTGAGCGGCCCCAGTGTAGCGTTGATGGGCATCATGCTCCTCAACACGTGGACGACGATCGGCACGATGATGGTGATCTTCCTGGCGGCGCTCCAGGACGTGCCGCGCGAAGTCTATGAGGCGGCGGAGATGGACGGCGCCAATGCACGACAGATTTTCTTCAAGATCACATTGCCGCTGGTGCGCCCGACGCTCTTCTTCGTGGTGACGCTGGGTTTGATCGGGACCTTCCAGGTCTTCGACCAGGTCTATGTGATGAGCTCGGGCGGCCCCGCCAAGACCACGCTGACCGTCGCCTATCTTGTCTATCGCAACGGCTTCACCAACTCACAGATGGGGCTGGCGGCGGCAATTGCGCTCTTGCTCTTTGTGATTATCTTCACGTTGACGCTGGTGCAGCGGCGCATCACGGAAGGGAAAAAGGAGTAGTCCCATGACGACGTCAGCAACCTACACACCAGTGCGACAGGTCAGCGCATGGCGCGAGACGTTGCGCCTGGTGCTCTCCTATGCCCTGCTCTTTCTGATTGCGCTGATCTTTCTTTACCCCTTTGTACTGGCGATCACGACCAGCTTCAAGACGCTGCCGGAAATCAACGAGCGACCGGTGGCGCTCATCCCGCAGACCTTCACGCTCGAAGGCTATCAGCGCATGTTCGCTCTCAACGTGGGGCGCTGGGCGCTCAACAGCCTTCTGATTGCCACGATCGTGACGGTCTCAAACGTGCTCCTCTCGGCGCTGGCGGGGTACGCGTTAACGCGCATCGCCTTTCCGGGCAGCCGCGTCGTCTTTCTAGCGATCATCGGCACGATGATGATCCCCGGCATCGTCCAGTTGATCCCCATGTTCATCGTGCTCAAGTCGCTGAACATGATCGACAGCTACAGCGGCCTGATCGCGCCCAAGATGGTGACGGCGTTTGGCATCTTCCTGATGGCGCAATTCTTCGAGGCGATCCCGCGCGAGATCGAAGAGGCGGCGCGCATCGACGGCGCCAGCCGCTTCCGCACCTTCTTCCAGGTGGTGCTGCCGCTGGCGCGTCCTGCGATCGTGGCGCTGATCATCTTCAGCTTTCAGGGTAGCTGGAACGAATTCATGCACCCGCTGATCGTGATCACCACCAACCAGGACCTCTACACGCTGCCGCTCGGTCTCGCCTTTCTGCGCGGCGGCCTGGGACAGAACCTGCAATGGAACGCGCTGCTCGCCGGCTCGATGTTGACGACGCTGCCCATGGCGTTGATCTTCTTCTTCTTCCAACGCTACTTCATCGAAGGGATCAGCTACAGCGGCGTCAAAGGCTAGTCCACATGGGCTGTGATAAACCAGTGGCGCTCGTATTGCGTGTTGCGTGTCCCGTCTCGTTACGCAACACGCAACACGTGACACGCAACACGCAACACGCAACACGCAACACGTGGGCTTAATTGCGCCCATGAGCGCCGGCGCCAGGCATCGCGCAAGGATAGTGCGCCGCCGCTCACCGGCCACTCACCCAGGTCGGGTCAGCGGCATCCTGCGTTGGCGCCAGACCGAGTTGACCGGTGACGCCAGCCGCAGAGCCATCCGCTACACTCTGACCGCTCCCCTCATTCAGTGACCACTGTCCGGCAGTGCTGGCGTCGGCCGGCGGCAGCGTCGCTGGCGGCGTGAATTGCGCTGAATAGCGAACGCTCTGTGAAATGCGAATGTCATCAAGCCGCCCTGCAAAGCGCCCATAACCAGGGATGCCCCCAAAACTTAGCTCGCCCGCAGGGACCAGTCCACTCTGCAGCGTCGTTGCTGTCCCCGCCTGCCCATTGACAAAGACACGCGCAGCTCCGTTGTTATAGGTTGCCGCAACGTGATACCAGGTTCCGCCCACCAGCCGCGTCGAATGGCGCACGACCTGCCAGCCGCGACTTGTGTTCACCCAGAGAGAAGGGCGACCAGCATTCAGCTCGAACGACCAGCCGTCGTTGTCCGTCGCCTGGCTCACGACCACCGCCTCCATGGAACTTGTCGCCGGGCGCACCCAGAACTCGACGGTGAGAACCCCAGCATGGTTGACCTGTCTCGCAAGCACGACGTCGTCAACGCCATCGAAGTTCAGCGCAAAACTCTGTCCTGCTGCCGGTGTGTTCGTCGCCGTCGGCGGCAGCGGGGTGAAGGTGGCCGTCGGCGGCGCAGCAGTGTTCGTCGCCGTCGGCGGCAGCGGGGTGAAGGTGGCCGTCGGCGGCGCAGCAGTGTTCGTCGCCGTCGGCGGCAGCGGGGTGAAGGTGGCCGTCGGCGGCGCAGTAGTGTTCGTCGCCGTCGGCGGCAGCGGGGTGAAGGTGGCCGTCGGCGGCAGCGGGGTGAAGGTGGCCGTCGGCGGCGCAGCGGTTGGCGCACCGCTGCCGTTGAGCGGTGTGTCGCTGGCGTATGTCGGGCCGGCGACGCCGGCGCCGCCATAATGACACGTGCCGTTCACCGGTGAGCCAGGCGCTGTGGCGCTATCGAGCACGGCGCCCGTGCAGGCGCCTTCCGGCCCCTCGTCGAAGTGGAACAGACCAACCGTGTTGGCATCAGCGCTGAAGGCGGTTGTCGCAGGCGTAAAGGCCCCCGCGTAGCGCACGCTATTGGAGAGACGCAGTTCATCCACCCAGCCGCGAAAAGAGGGGTAATTCGCCGGGTTTCCCTCAGATGCACCGGCGTCATGCTTTTCGGCGCCCAGCACAATGAATGGCTCGTTGCGACAATAGCCGGCCCAGACGCCGCCCGGTCCCTGGCAGTAGCCCGGCCCCTGGAAGGTGACCCCGACGCCATCGGGATAGGAGAGATCGCCGGTTGGCCCGCTTGCCGTCGCATCCAGACGGCCATCGACGAAAATGGTGAGCTGACCATCGCTCAGGCGCCGCTGCACGGCAATGTGATGCCAGTCACCATCGAGCACGTTGCTGGCGCCGCAAATGGTGCGCGCGGCGCGGTCGGCATTCGTCACGCCAAAGACCACGCGGCCACCGCCATCGATAGAGATGCCGAACTTGCGTCCTTCTGCAAAACGATCGCGGTCGAAGACAATGCTCCCATAAATCCAGTCCTCGTTCTGCCCGCACGTCACTGGACGCCCCAGATTCTCCGCCAGGAAGCCACGCAGCCAGAACTCAATGGTGAAATCGGCGCCGCCAATGTCGGTGGGCAGGCTGACAGCGTCAATCTGGACAGGAATCTTGACGCGGTCAATATCATCAACACCATGACCGCCAAAGCGCAGCGAATAGCCTGCACTGCTCTGCGCCGACGCTGATTGTGAGTTGGCGCCGACAAGGGCGATCCACAAAGCGAAGGCAAGTCCTCCAATGTATAACGCAACTACCCGATGCCTGTGTCTTACACTCACGGTGAAGCTCCTCTCTCCGAAATACGCACACTCTGCAGCCAATCGATCAGACTCTGCATGGCGCCCCGATGGTAGCGCGTCACCCACGCCGGATCGCTCCAATCAATGGGGCCATCTTTTATGTCAAAAAGCGTATGTTCAGCGTGGTCAGCGATGTAACTGCTGGCGCCATAGGGCCAGCGGCTACGATGCGCCTGCACCGCCTGCGTTGTGATCGTCGCCAACTCTGGCTCACTATCAGCCACAATGATGTGCACTGGCGCGGCAATCGCTGTGATCTGCTGCGGCCCCACCAGACTGGACAGCAACGCCACGCCTGCGGGTGGCTGTACGGCTGCGAATTCCGCAAAGTGTTCAGCCAGATATTGGCTGCCGATGCTCTGCGCCACGATGAACACCTGACTGCGATCGATATCTGGCGCAGCGACTGCGGCCCGATACGCGGCCAGCGCATCCTCGGCTTCACAGCAGCCATAGTCGCCCTCGCTGTCGCCAACGCCCCGTTTATCGAAGCGAAAGACGGCATAGCCCGCCCCGGTCAACAACTCTGCCAGATAGCCGTAGGCGTTGCGCCCCACCGGCCCCGAATGATGGATGATGAAGACGAGCGGTGCGTCGCCTGCGCTGCGCGGCAGGTCAAGCTCGCCAGCCAATTTTACATTTCCCGAATAAAAGGCTATTTGGCGCTGTTCACGCGTGGTTGGCGCCAACTGCGGTGTTGGATACGCATCACCGGTCAGAGGATCGAGCGCCAGCGTGGGCGGTTGCGCCGCCGGAGACAAGGCAGCGCAACCACCGCAAATGACCAGACAGAAGATCAGCGCAACAAGTGCGCCAGCGTGTCGACTCAACCACCCCATCGCCTAGCGATTGGCGGCGCCCCAGACGGGATCATCCGCCCCTGCCGCCGTCGAAGCGCCCAACGTGCCGGTGCGCCCGTTGCCCGAAGCGTCGGCGACAGTCTGCCCTGCGCCTTCGTTGAGCGCCCACTGCGCCAGCGTGTTGGCGTCGGGCGCTGGCAACGTAGCCGGGGGCGTGAAGTTGGCAGTGTAGCGCACCGACGATGAGATGCGCACATCGTCGAGCGTCCCGGCAAAGTAAGTGAAGCCAGGCACGCCGCCCATCCGGAAGCCGCCGGTTGTAATGCGCAGCGTGGCGCCGACGGTGGCGGGCGTCGTCGCCACGCCGTTGACAAAGAGACGCGCTGCACCGTTATCGTAAACGGCCGCCACATGCGCCCACTGCCCGGCTGGCAGCGCCGTGGGATAAAGCACACCCTGCCAGCCGACGTTGGTGGACAGCCACAGGATCGGGCGCCCCGCATCCAGTTCGAGCGACCAACCATTGTTGTCATCCGCCTCCGCCAGCATGATGCCGTTGGCATTGGCGCCGGCGGGTCGCACCCACGCTTCGACGGTGAAGCGCGATGCACTGACGGAACGCGCCGCGGCGACGAAATCGTTGGCGCCGTCGAAGGTCAACGCGGAGTTGGCCGGCGGAATCGGCGTGTTCGTCGGCGTGTTGGTGGGCAGCGGTGTATTCGTTGGCGTCGGCGAGGGGCCAGGCGTCGGCGTGTTGGTGGGCAGCGGGGTATTGGTGGCCGTTGGCGGCAGCGGCGTATTCGTCGGCGTCGCGGTCGGGCCGAGATTTGGGAACGGATAGCCAGTCACCCACGTCGGGTCGGCGGCGTCGGCGGCGCTGGAAGCGCCAAGCGTCGCCGTGTTGAGCGCGCCGGCGCTGTCGGCGGTCAACTGCCCGGCGCCCTCGTCGAAGCGCCAGAGATCGACCGTATTGGCATCAACGGCGTGCGGTGCAGTGGGCACGCTAAAGCTGCCGGTGTAGCGGGCGACGTTGGAAATCCGCACGTCGTCGAGTGCACCAGCAAAAGCTGGATAGCCGGCGTAGGCGCCCATCTGCACCAGCGGCCCCTGCGTCAACGTATTCCCAACCGTCGCTGCGCCGCTGGCCTGTCCATTGACGAAGAGCTGAATCGACCCGGCATTGTAGACAGCGGCGACATGATGCCACACACTGGTTTGCAGCACCGTTGGGTGGCTGGCCGACTGCCAGCCCTGGTTGGTGCGCACCCACAGGACAATGCGTCCATTCTCCATCTCGAACGACCAGCCGCTGTCGTCACTGCCAGCCAGCACGACGATGCCGGTTTCGTTGGCGGCGCCAGGACGCAGCCACATCTCGACCGTGAATGGCCCGCCGCCGGTGCTGGCGCCGGCGCTCAAGAAGTCATTGACGCCGTCGAATTGCAGCGCGTTGTTGGCGCCAGCCGGCGCAGTGGGCGTCGGCGTGAAGGTGGCGGTCGGCGTGAAGGTGGCGGTCGGCGGTGCAGGCGTCGGCGTCGGGCCAGGCGTCGGCGTGTTCGTCGGCAGCGGTGTGTTCGTCGGCGTCGGCGTCGGGCCGCTGAACTGCACACTCACCTGGCGCACTTCCGGCGACTGCATCACATCGGTCGTGCCAAGGTCAAGGCGATACTGGAAGTAGCGCGCCGCCGGGCTGTTGATGACGCCGCCGCTCACGGGCGTCCACGCACTCCAGTTCACGCCGTCGGGCGAAGTGCGCGTCTGGGCGACGACGCCAGTGTTCGCAGGCGTCACTGCATCCAGCAAGAGGGCGCCCCAGGGCGCATCCTGCCCTGCGTCGTAGATGCAGGAGGTGTAGCTGCCACTGGTGGCATATTGCCCCACGCGCGCCCAATCCACATTCATCGGGCTGACGCCATAGGTCGTCGGCGTCTGATGATAGATGAACGCCCAGGTGTTGAGCGTCGGTGCGCCGGAGATCGTCCCCTGCAGCACGCCATCGACGTAAAAGCGCGCGCCGGCGGCGTCCCACTCAATGCGGAAGACATGGTATTGAGTCAGGTCGAGCGTGGGGATGTCGATGTCCACCAACGGTTGCGTCTCATTGCCATCGCGACCACGAATAAAGGTCGTGTTCGTATCGCGCGTGACGAAAATGCGCAACGCGCTGTCCGCAGGGTAGGTGCTGCCGTAAGTGAGCGGCGGCTGATCGCGGTAGAAGCCGATGTCTGGCCAGCCGGCGCTGGCGCCGTTGGTGCGCTGTTGTGCGCGCACTTCGATGAAGCGCGGCTGGTAGGGCTGCAGGTTGATCTGCGAGCGCAGCAGCGAGCCATCCAGCGTGACGATGCCGCCGCCGATCGTGGGCGGCACGGTGTACCAGGTGTTGGCATAGTTGATCAGCCAGCGCGAGGTGTCAATGGCGGCGCCGCTGAAGTAATCCTCAATGGTGGCCGCCAGGCGCACTTCGCCGCCAGCGGCGTCACTGACGCTGGCGCCGCCCAACACGGCGCAGGGCGCAGCAAAGTCGCTCGCCGTAGTTTGGACAAAACCTTCCGGCCCCACCGGCACAAAGACCGGCGTTGGCGTGTTCGTGGGTGTGCTGGTAGGTGTGCTCGTTGGCGTCGCCGTAGGTGGCTCAGGCGTATTAGTGGCAGTCGGCGGCAGCGGCGTGTTGGTGACAGTCGGCGTATCGGTCGGCAGCGGCGTGTTGGTCGGCGTGGTTGGCGGTGCATTTTGCAATGTCACGCTGCGCACTTCCGGCGACTGCATGACGTTGCTCGTCGCCAGGTCGAGCCGGTATTGCAGGAACTGCCCGACAGGGCTGGTGATGACGGCGCCACTCGTCTGCGCCCAATCCGACCAGGTGGAGCCGTCGGTGGAGGTGCGCGTCCAGGCGGTTACAGTCGTGCCAGCGGGCGCGGTCGCATCCAGCGTCAGGCTCTGCCACGCCACGGGTTGACCGGCATCCTGCACACAGGAGACAAAACTGCCGTTGCTGTTGTACTGTCCGGCGCGCGCCCAGTCGACGCGCAGCGGGCTGGTGGTGGCGCTGGCCGGGTCCTGATGATAGAGGAAGGCATAGGTGTCCAACGTCGCCACGCCAGGCGCGGCGGCTCGCTGCACGCCGTCGACAAAGAAGCGCGTCTCGGCGCCATCCCATTCCACACGGTAAAGGTGATATTGCGTCAAATCGACGCCGGGGATGTCGGTTGAATAGGCGGGATTGGGGGCGACGCCATCACGCGACAACGCATAGATGGTGTTGTCGGTGCGCGTGACAAAGAGACGGAACGCGGTGGTGCTGGTCGGCGCGTTCGGGTCCAACGGTGACAGGGCGCGATAAAAGCCAAGGTCGGTGGGCACGGCGTTGCGCCCATCGACGCGCGGCAGGGCGCGCGCCTCGAAGAAACGCGGCTGGGTTGCGGCAAAATTCGCCTGCGAACGCAGATACATGCCGGTGAGATCGACGACGCCATTGGTCACCGTGACAGGCGCAGTGTAACCCGGCGAAGCGCTGCCCACCAGCCAGCGATTCGTATCGACTGCGACGCCGCTGAAGTAATCTTCCAGCGTGGCTGTCAGGCGCAGCTCGCCGCCCAGCGCATCGCTGACCGTCAGCCCCGTGTTTGTCGCGCAAGCCGGGGTGAAGTCAGCGACCGTGTCATGGATGATCGTGCTGCTTTGCTGAGCGCGCACAGTAGGCGTCATCGCCAATTGGGCGACGATGCCCGCGCCAATGCACGCCAATATGAACAGCGTTCCTACGATGCGGAGACCGTAGCGCGCCCTCCCGCCAGTGTGGACGGAGCGCCAGATTCGTTGCTGCTGATTTCGCATGTGCCAGTTTCCTTTTGGGCTTTCGACCAAAGCGCTTACCCGTCTCACCAACGTGCTCTGCGTTGCGTCTGCTACACATACACGTACACATACACGGCGACATGGTGTAGCCAGCACAAAAATCGGCAATGGAGCGAGACAAAATCGGCACGACCGTGCATGCCGTCGCTGATCAATATCTGTCGCAGCATAACACGGTTCTTCTGTTGTAAACGCTTACAAGTTGCTGACAGGGGAGCGAAGGGGGAATGAAGCGTGATGCGTCACGCGTCATGAGTCACAAGTCGCTCAGATTGACGCATGACGCCTGACTCGTGACGCTCCACACCCTAGCGACGCACGCGCTTGTAGCGGGCGTTGAATTGCTCGGTGTCGACGATCTCGATTTTGGCCGGCACCTTAAACGACGCCAGCCGCTCGCGACAGAAGGTGCGCAGCCGCTGGCGGAAGGCCGCCGCTGGCTCCGGCTGCACCAGATTGACGCGCGCAGTGACGATGTTGCCGGTCAGCGGGTGCGGCTCGCCCAACACAACAGCGTCGGCGACGTTGTCCATCTGCAGCAGCACGCTCTCCACCTCCGCCGGGTAGACCTTCTGCCCGCCAACGTTGATGATCTCACTCTTGCGCCCCAGGATGCGGATGTATTCGCCATCGACCTCGACCATATCGTTGGTGTTGAACCAGCCTTCAGCATCGAAAGGGCTGGGTGCGTTGAGATAACCAAGCATGGCGGAATGCGCCTTGATCCACAGGACGCCATCCACAACTTTGGTCTCGTAGCCTTCGCCGCCCACCTTGACCCAGAGCGAACCAGAGTCCTTCGACTTCGAGCGCAGGATGCCCAGCTCCGACAAACCGTAGGTCTGCTGCAATCTGATCTGGGGAAACAGCTCGTGCAGACGCGCCAACGTGCTCTCCGGCATCACTTCGGTGCCATAGGTGATGAGCTTCAGCGAGGAGAGATCGTAGCGTTCATAGGCGTGCGACATCAGCAGCAAGTTGAGAAAGGTTGGCGAAGTCGGCAACATCTCCGCCTTGTGCGCGGCGATGGCGCGACAGACGATCTCCGGGTCGCGCTCTTGAATCGAGATGACCACGCCGCCGTTGGAAAGCGTGTACAGCAGCGTGTTGATGCCGCCGATGTGGTCGAGCAGCAAGAAAGTGATCGTGCGCATCCGCTGGCGCGGGGTCTTGAACTTCTCCAGGAGATGCGCGAAATTGTGCAGCGCCGCCTTGCTCTTGCCCGTGGAGCCCGAAGAGAAGAGCACCAGCCCCGGATCGCCACTCTGGCGCAGCGTCTGAATCAGCGGATTGTCGGCGCGGCGACCGGTGCGCTTGAAGCTCCAAAAGTCAAACTCATCGACGCTGATAATCGACTCGACCTGGGCAATGTCCAGAAATTCCTCGCGATGCGCCTCGGCGGCTTTGGTGAGCGGCACGATGATCGCACCGCGATCGAGCAGCGCCAGCAACAACGCCACCGTTGTCGGCGAGTAGTCGCCGTCGAGCGTCACGGTCTCGCCCGGCGCCACCTGATGCTCATCCAGGAAGCGGCGCCAAAAGTTCATCCGGGAGAGGATGTCGCCGTAAGTCGTCGTTGCATCGTTCCAGATCAGACACGGTTCCGCCGACCAGCCGGTCATGCGGTCAATCAGCCACTGAATATGCTGCTGCATAAGTTTCCTCCATGCGCGCCAGGCGCAGAGACGGCGCCATCCACGCTGCCAGACCATAGAGCAGCGCCGCCGTCGCCAACGCCACCGTGAAATTTGAGTTCATGCTCAAAATGATGGCAGCAGTGGAACCCAAAACCGAAAAGACGCCGTTCATGCCCCACGCCCAGGGCACAAGCTGCGGCGTCGCCTGTCCCACTGCGCGAATCCCGGTGGGGAAGGGCATCCCCATGAAGAAGGCCAACGGTGCGATCAGCGCCATGCTCACCACCACGCGCGCGGCATCTGGCAGGCCCAGCAATGCCGTAAACAGCGGCGGCAGCGCCGTCACATAAAGCAGGATCAGCGCCGACACCACCAGAATCATCGCCGGCAGGCGCGTACGCACCTGGAATAAGCGCTGCCCCAGCAAACTGCCGCACGCCGAGAAAGCCAACATGCTGAAGATCGTCGTCGTGATCGCCAGCGTCGGGTAGCCGATGAACAGGGTGAAGCGCTGAATCAGCACAATCTGCACGAACATGTACCCCAGCCCCAGCGCGCCGAAGTAGATCAACATCTTGCCGGCGCCGGGCGTGGTCAGGCCGTCGCGCTGGTTGCGCCACAGCGGCAGGATGACGAACGCCACCGCCGCCAGCAAGCTGAAGCCCAACATCGCCAGCAGGATGATGTTGCCCATCGGCACACGCGCGCTGAGATTCCCAGTGCGCGCGCCGCCCGCCCACAGCCGATCCCACCTGAAGTAGTTGTAGTAGAAAGGAGCGTCGTCCGTGACCGGATAGATGTTGAACGGATAACTCGCCTCGAATTGGCGCGGATTCTCGGCGGTCAGGTAGCTGGCGTAGAGTGTTGCGCTGGGGGTGAAGGGATCGTGCAAAATCTCGAACTCGTTGTCTCGCGCCCAGCCGCTGAGCGCAGCGATCTGCGCCGGCGTGAAGGGTGAGGGCGAGACGAGCAGGTTGATCGCCGTGTTGGTGTCGTTCTCGACAACTACAATGTGCGCCGCGGGGTCGGCGACGCCGCGGCGACGCAGCGCCTCAGCCGCCAGCCCCACCAGACGCAGCGTCTCGATGGGCGGATCGGTGGCCGCGCGCGTCCAGGAGAAAACGCCCTGCCCGGTGAGGCGGCTCAACGCCAGCTCGAACGCCTCGACTGTATAGAGATACGACTCTGAAAGCACATACGCGCCGGTGTTCAGCGCGGCGATATTGTCCAGCCCAATACCTTGAATGACATCAAACCGTTCCTGCGTGCTGGTGAGGAAGCTCCGCCCCTCCGCTGTGAAGACCGCAGTGTTGCCGCTGGCAAGCCTTCCCGTGAAGTCGGCGTAACGATTCACCACCAGATCCACCATGTCGGAGTTCAGGTCGATCGCAACGATCTGGCTGGCGTTATGGAGGCGCGCCAGCAGGATATCGATGCCGCCGCCCACGCCCACCAGCAATGTGCGCGGCGCTTCCGGGCTGAGAAGATAGGGCGCGCTGATGATGGCATGACGCAGAAAATCGAAGCGGGCCAGGTCGCTCTCAAATGCGTATAGCCCTGTCATCGAGGTGCCATCCAGCGTCACAAAGTTGAGATCGAAGGTCTGGCCAGCCAGCGCAGTGCTGAGATAGCGGCGGCTGACGCCACCCACGATCATCGGCTCCCGGATCGTGACACGCGGCGTTACATCGACGCGCGCCACTGGATTCCACCGTGTATATTCTGGCTGCGACGCGCCGCTCGCCGCCAACGCCCAATTCAGCGGCTTGGACTCCGGCGTGGGCAGGTAGATCGGCTGCACAAGCGAGAACACCAGCAGCGCCGTCTGGCCGACGATCATCGCGGGCGCCACCCACCGCCAGCGCAATGGCACGCCGAACAACATCGCCGCCGTCGCCGCCAGCAGCGCCACCAGAATAATCGCACTCGGTGCGCTCAAACGATGCACAAGCCCGGCGACGACCAGCGTGCTCACCCCGGCGCCGAGCAAATCGGCGAAGTAGAGACGGTGGGCGTAATAGGACCAGACGCTGAACGCGCCCGCAATCACCAACCCACCCAGCATGAACATCCCGAACATGCCGGCAAAGTAGATCGCCAGGCCTGTCAGCGTCCACCCCAAATCGTCCGTGCGCAGCGGGTCGAAATGTACAAAAGTGACGATGGTCAGCATCACCAGCGTGCTCAAGCTGAATGCCAGCGTCAATGGCGCCAGCCGCTGGCGGATCACCTCATGGCGCCAGCGACGCACCGCGAGAAAGACGCCCGCCGCGCCGCCGCCCAGCAACGCCACACCTACGATCAGATAGGTGAAGTGATGCCAGATCATGATCGAGAAGACACGCGTGAAGATCACCTGGAGAGCCAGAATGCCTGCGGAGACCATCGCCACGCCAGCATAAACTGAGAATCGTTTCATCCCACCCCGCCTAACGTAATCACCTGTCCGGTGATGTAGTCGCTCTCCGGACGCACAAAAAAGTCAACCACATTGGCGACATCCTCAAAACGCCCCAGCCGCTTGATCGCCAACCGCTCGATGATGGCGGCAATCTTGGCTGGCGGCACCCCCCGAATCAAGTCGGTCTCAATCGGCGTCGGCGCCACGACGTTGGCGGTGATCCCGTAGCTCGCCACCTCCCGCGCCAGAATCTGCGTAAAGGTGACGACTGCGCTCTTGGAAGCCGCGTAGAGCGCCTCGCCCTCCAGCCGCAGCGGCGCCGCCACCGTGCTGATGTTGACGATGCGCCCGTAACGCCGCCGTTGCATCAGCTTCGCCGATTCGCGGCACAGGAGGAACACGCCGTGAAAATTGGTGGCGAAAATGCGCTCCGCTGTCGCCGCCGGCGTCAACAGTACATGGTTCATCGATGCAATGCCAGCGTTGTTGATGAGCACATCGAGCCGGCCAAACTGCTTGCCGACCGCCGCCACCATCTTGCGCACCGCCGCCTCGTCGGTGACGTCGGTTTCGAAGTGCGTATAGTTCGCCAACGTCCACTCTGGCGCACCGCGGCTGCACCCGACAACCTGGGCGCCGCGCTGGACGTAGTGCTCTGCCAGGTGGCGCCCGATGCCCTTACGCGTGCCGGTGATCAGCACGACCGAATCGCGCATCAGGCCTGCTCTGCGGCTAACTGCATCACATAGTCCGCCAGCGAGCCGACCGAGAGGAACGGGCTGCGCGTCTGCGACATGGCGCGGTCGTCGGCCAGGACCACCACCAGATCGTAGTCAGCCTCCAACCGCTGCTCGACCTCGACGATCAGGGTCACCAATCCCATCGAATCGAGCACGGCCGCCCGGCCGATCAACCGCGTCGCTTCGTCCAGCGTCGGCAGTTCGCCTGCAGCGCTTTCCTGCAATAGATCGTGTAGGGCGGAGAGAATCGTCTCCACCACGGCTTGCCGATTCAGTTCCACTTTCGTTGCGTCCATAAAACGATTGACTCCATGCTCTACTTGCGTTGATACAACTCGTATTGTCCCAACGATTCAACCAGTTCATAGCCTGCCGCCTGCAGCCGCTCGACTGGATAGACCTCCACCCAGCGCGAAAACTCGCCGACGAGCACGTACGCTGGATTGAGCCCGGTAAAATCGTAGAGATCCGCAACGCCCGTCTCGCCCAACCACTTCTGGCGCACGGTGCGGTTAAGCAATAGCTGCGGCGGGTAGTGGTAGCGGTGGTCGGTCAGGAAACCCATCTGCGGCTCCCACGTCTCGACCAGCGCATCACGCGGCACGGTGGCATTCATCACCTGCGCCATCTGCGCCGAGTCGTCGGGCGGCGCCGTGGCGATGCGCACCACCAGCCGCGCCCCCGGCGCCGCGATGATCGCCGCCAGCAAGAGCAGCAGCGCCAGGCCGACGTAACCGCGACCACGCTGGCCCCTGGCGTTGCTCGCCTCCCAGAGTTGGGAGAGGCTAAAGTTGGCGGTCAGGTTGGCAAAGGTCAACGCCACGAAGAAAGTCGCAAACGCCAACCCGACAAAGGCATAGCGCAGCCAGCTCACGGAGGCCACCACATACCAGAGCAGGTTGATGACCACCAGCGCGTAGAGGATCGCCAGTTGGTGGCGCCGATCCTCGGCGGCCACATCGCTTTGCGTCGGCTGGCGCGAACGCAGCAACCACCAGGCGCTATAGCCCAACGCCGGGAAGAGCATCCACAGAAAGCTCTTGGCGCTGAACAGTTCACCAAGCGAACGCTGCATCAACTCCTGCGAAAAGACCGCCGCCGCGCCCGCCGTGAACTCGCGCAGGGCAGCCAGATTTTCCCCGATGGTCGCCGGCCCCAGATAGACCAGCGTGAAGAGCTGCCACACACCAAAGATGGCGGCGGTGACGATGCCCGGGATCAAGAAAAGCCACTGCGACCGCTTGAACCAGAGCAGGTTCATGCCCCACGCCAACAACAGCGTCGCGCCCAGCACCAACAGGTATTGATACTTGGTGACAACGCTCAACCCCAGCAACACCCCGACCAGCGTCAGCTCCCACCAGCGCGCACGGCGCCAACGCGCAAACCAGAGCAGAAAACCCGCCGCCATGAACGCCAGACCCGGCGTCTCGCCCAACACCTGCCGCCCGTAATCCACCATGTCGATCGCAGGCGATGTGAGCAGGAGCGCCGCCACGACCCACGCCGCGCGCGCGCCAAGCAGGCGCCGCGCCAGCAGGAACATCAACGCCAGCGCCGCCGCCAGATAGAGCACCATCACCAGGCGCGCCTGCAGCAGCCCGATGCCCGCCACCTGAAAGACCCCGGCAATGGGCAACATCACCGTCGGGCCTACGCCGATGGTCGGCCCATAGTGGCGCAGACCCTCGCTGCTGTAGTCGGCGTAAACGCCCATCGTCACCAGCGCCTTGGGCACATGGAGATGCGACCCTTCGTCGAACCACGTCTTGGGATAGTCGGTCAGGCGATAGAAGAACAAAAAGAGCACCAGGATCGCTGCGCCGCCGACCAACGCCAGCTTCGCCCAGGTCAGCGCAGGCGTGGATGGCGCATCGCTCCGTGAAGTCGTTGAAATTGCCATGTTCCACCTCACGCGGCGACGCGCGTCGGCTGCTGCGCCATCGCCTGCTGAATCACAGCGGCGGCGGCGTGACCATGTCGGGTGACGGATTCGCCGTTGGTGAGCGCCGGGTAGATTTGCGCCGTCGTCACCAAAAAGAGGCGATGCACTGGCGTCGCCACCGCTGGAATCAAATGCGTCGAGTTGAGACCGTGCAGCGGCTCGACGTAGCGCTCACGATGCACCAGGAAGTAACGCACCGACGCCACATCGAAATCTGGGAACATCGCCCGCAGGTTCTCCAGCCACATCGCCCTGATCTCGTCGTCGGATTGGGTGATCAGCTTGCTGCCGGGCGCCGTGTACTTGGGGAGATAAACGAGATGATGGCCGCCGACGTAAGCGGGATCGATGTAGGTCGTCGTCTCGATCACGCCGGTGAATGGAATACGTTCATCGGTGATGTTCAGCGTCCAGTAGCCGGTCAGCGGGCGATCCAGCACCAGCAGCGGGCAGACAATGCCGAGATAGTCGGTCTTGTCCAGAAAGTCGCGATAACTCTGCGGCGCAGCCGGGATCAAGCGCTTGAAGATCGGCGTCTGGGATGTCACCACCACCGCATCGAAGGGCTGCACACCCGTCGCCAGCCGCACACCGGTCGCGGCGCCGCCTTCCATCACAACCTCCTGCACCGGCGTCTGGAGGTGGATGCGCCCGCCAGCCGCCTCGATGCGCTGCGCCATCGCCTTGATCAGCGTGATGTAGCCGCCGATGATGTGACCGGCGCCCTCCTTCTGGCTGGCGCCCTGCCGCGTCGACTTGACGCGCACCAGCCGCGACCAGATCCACGTCGCCGGCACGTTGGTGAAGTCGCCGTCAAACTTGGCCGCCAGCATCGGGCGCCAGATATTCTGGTAGGTGTTCTTGCCACTCAACCTGAGCAGCCACTCCTCGACGCTGACACCTTCCAACTCCTGCCAGTCCTTCACCCGTTGCGCAGCCAGCACCGTCACACCGAGGCGAAAACGGTCGATCCAGCCCAGGGGTGGGAACTTGAGAAACTCGACGATATTGTTCATCGAGTAGATCGCCTGGTTGTAGTAGAAGCCGGTGCGCGTCTCCTTGAAGCGCACCTGATCGGCGATGCCCAGTTCGCTGAGGAGTTCGCTCAAGTGAGCGTCGCTCGCCAGTATGGCGTGATAGAAGCGATCGACTTCCACACCATCCGGCAAGGTCAACGGCCCGGCCAACCCGCCCAACGTGGCCGACGCCTCGAAGACATCTACGCTGACGCCGCTTCTGGCAAGATAATAAGCCAGCGTGATTCCCATGATCCCGCCGCCAACAATCGCTAGTTTCAAAGTTCCTCCGAACTACTGGAGACTTGAGAATAGAGATTGGAGATTAGTGCGTGGCAGCCGTGCGGCCAATCTCCAGTCTCCAATCTCTATTCTCCCAATATCTTTGCAATTTTCTCCGCCGCCGTCCCATCGCCCAGCACGGGCGGATGTTCCGCTGGTGGTTGGAAGGTGAACCAGGCGTCCACGATCTTCTGACAATCGGCGCCGACGAGCAGGTTCCAGCCTGCGTCAACTGTTTCTGTCCACTCAGTTTCGTCGCGGAGCGTCAGACAGGGTTTGGCGAAGTAGTACGCCTCACGCTGCACCCCGCCCGAATCGGTGGCGATCAGACGAGCGCTCTCCTCAAGCACCATCATATCGTAATAACCGGCTGGCTCGATTGCCAGCACATGCGCGCCAAAACGCGCATCGATGGCGTCCAACGCCTTGCGCGTGCGCGGATGCACCGGGAAGACAATGCGCTCGCCAACTGTGTTCAACGCCTCGACGATCGCGCGCAGCCGCGCCGGGTCATCGGTGTTGTTGGCGCGGTGCACCGTGACCAACGCAAACCGCTCCGGCGCCAACGCCAATCGTTGCAGCACGTCCGACTTGCGGCGGGCGAGTTCGCGATGATGCAGGGACGCGTCCAGCATCACATCCCCGGTGACGTAGACCCCTTGCGTAATTCCTTCCGCCGCCAGATGCGCCGCCGATTTGGCGCTCACGCAGAAACAGCGGTCGGAGAGATGGTCGGCGACCACGCGGTTGATCTCTTCCGGCATATGCCGGGCAAAGCTGCGCTCGCCCGCCTCGATATGCACGACCGGGATGCCGAGTTTGCTGGCCGCCAGCGCGCCGGCGACCGTCGAGTTCGTGTCCCCGCGGATGATGACGGCGTCGGGCTGTTCCTTGAGCAACACCTCCTCCATACCCACCAACATTGCGGCGGTCTGACGGGCATGGCTGCCGGAGCCGGCCTCCAGGTTGTAATCCGGTGTTGGCACGCCCAACTCGTCGAAAAACGCCTGCGACATGGCGTAGTCATAATGCTGGCCGGTGTGCACCAGGATTTCAGTGTGCGTCTTGCGCAGCGCCCAACTCACCGGCGCCGCCTGGACAAACTCCGGGCGGGCGCCGACAACCGAGACAAACTTCATGAGAGACTCCGCTCCGAAATCAGTATTTTTTGCGTAGAAATGTAAGATCGCACCTCCAGCGTGACGTGCCGCTATGTCACGCCGGAGGCGATGACCTGCGAAACGGCTGCGCCCTCGTCGTTATGTCATGCCGGAGGCGTGACCTGCGAAACGGCTGCGCCCTTTACGACCCGCTGCGCGAGATCAGCAAGACGCCGAGCATGACGACCAGCGTGCCCGCCAACCGCAGCGGCGTGATGTTCTCGTTGAAGAGCAGCCACGAAGCCGTCAGCATCACCACGTAGCTGAGGCTGGCGAACGGATAGGCAAAGCTCAGATCGACGCGCGAAAGCGCCGCCAGCCAGAACACTGTGCCGCCGACATAAAGCGCCAGCCCGCCGATGATGAAGGGGTTGGTGAAAATCTTGAAGAGCGTGGGCACAATGTCGTGCGCACTGAGCGTGATCTGCCCGGTGAGGGTCATGCCGTACTTGAGCGTGATCTGCCCAATCGCGCCGGCGATAACGCTGACAAGAATGTAGCCGATGGCAACTGTCATAATCTGCTTTCTCCCGCTAAGTGCTGTTGAAGTTTCCATAATCTCATCTTTCGTTAGTGCGTTGCACCATTGCGTCAGCCAGCGGCGAGCTTCTGGTCTGCGCTGACAGTGGATTTCATTGCCGGCGCGGCGGCAAGTCCCAGCCGCCGCAACAGGATATGGCCCTGATAGCCCAGGTGTGCGCGAATCGTGCGCATGATCTTGGCTTTCGATGCGCCAAACGCCCGCGAGTAGAGCGTCGTCGGATACTCGGCGACTTTGTAGCCAGCGAGCATGGCGTTGACCATCAGCTCCGTGCCCGCCAGGAAGCCGTCCGCTGCAAAGGGGATGCGTTCGGCCACCTCGCGACGGTAGGCGCGGAAGAGCGACGTGTACGTATGCACGTGGCGATCCACCAACACCCGGTACAGGAAAGAAGAGCCTTTGCTCAGGAAAATGCGGTAGCCTGGCACGTTGGCAATGGCGCCCCCCGGTGCATAAGGCGAGGCAGTCACGATGCTGACGCCCGGCTCGAGGCGGGCCAGCAGCGCCGGGATCGTCTCGAAGCGATAGGTGCCATCGCTGTCAGTGGTGACGATCACCTCCCCTGCGGCGGCGCCCAGCCCGGTGCGCAGTGCGGCGCCCAACCCCCGGTTGACCTTGTGTTGCTCGAAGCGGAAGCTCACGCCAGGCGCCTGCGCGGTGGCGAAGGCGCCGCTCAGCGCCGCGTAGGTGCCGTCTTTGCTGCCATCATCGACAAAGATCACTTCCACGTGGTCGATGCGCTCGCCGCCGGGCAGGGCGCTCCCCACCAGCTGCTGCACCACCGGCACGAACTCGGTGTTGAGCTTATCGACATTATCAGCTTCGTTGTAGCAAGGAATGACGATCGATAGCAACACGGCTTGTCCTCTTTTCACGCTCAACTTTTCACGCTCAACTCTTCACACTCAACTTTTCACGCTCAACTTTTCACACTCAAGCAAAGACGGCTTCGACGCCAGGCGCTGTCACGGCAACGGCTGGCGCGCAACCGTCTGCAAAGCGGGCATCGAGCATCCGGGCGTTGATCAGCTTGCGCACCGTGTCCGCCAGACGCAGGGTGCGCAGCCCATGCTCAGCCGTGACCAGCGGCGTCTTGCGCGTGCGCACACACTCGACGAAGTGCTCCAGCTCAGCCTGCAGCGGCTCGGCGATCGGCACGTGAATCCGCTGCACAACGCTCTCCTGGCGATACTTGGCGCCGGCGCGGTTCTGGTTGACATATTCGCCGACCGTGCGGTAGTGCACCTGGATCGACTTGTTCAGCAAATCGCCCTCGACATAGGCTTCGAGCGCAGTGACATCGATGGAGCGCACCTTCTGCTCGGTGACGCGCGACGCCGTGAGTGTGAGCATAGGCCAGCGCGCAAACTTCAAGTTCACAGCGGCGTAGTCGATGGCGCCGCTGAAGGCGGTGAAGCCGTCTGCCTCGACACGGATCGGATCAGCCCCGGCCAGGTCAAGCGCCAGGTCAAGATCGTGGATCATCAGGTCGAGCACAACGTCGACGTCGGTGTTGCTGCCGACGTAGGAGCTGAGGCGCCGGAAGTTGACCACCAGGGGCGACAGGTTCTCCAGCACCAGTTTGAGTTCGCCGTAGGTCGGGTTGAAGCGTTCGATATGCCCCACCTGCACGATGCGCCCGGAGCGTTGCGTCAGCGCAACCAGCTCCTCCGCCTGCATCCAGGTCTCGGTGAAGGGCTTCTCGACAAAGACATCCAACCCACGCTCCAGACACGCGGCGACCAACGGGAAGTGCGTCGGCGTCGGTGTGGCGATGCTGACGGCGTCAACCCGGTCGAGCATGGCGTCCAGTTCGCTGTACGCCGTCGTTTCGTATTGGGCAGCCAGCTTGCGACCGGCTTCAACCACCGGGTCGTAGATGCCCGCCAGGTCGGCGTAACGCAATGTCGAAAAAACACGTGCATGATTCTTGCCCATCCGGCCCGCGCCGAGCAGGCCGACCTTGATTCGCTCCATCTTTTCCTCCTTATGCCAGCACTGGCTCACGCGCAGCCGCAATCACTGCTTCCGCCACTTGCTCCACTTCCGCCGCAGTCAACGCGGGGTGGACCGGTAATGACAGCACCTTCTGACTGGCAGCTTCCGCCTCCGGCAGCACGTCGGTGTAACCGCGCTCCTGGTAGACCTGCTGCTTGTGAATCGGGATCGGGTAATAGATGCCGTAGCCGATCCCGCGTTCGCTCAGCGTGGCGATCGTGCGTTCCCGATCCGCCACCGCCACGGTGTATTGATGAAAGACGTGCGTGGCGCCAGGGCGCACCTGCGGCGTGACGACGCCGGGCGTCCCGCTCAGCCGCGCCGTGAGCTGGGCCGCGTTGTGTTGGCGTTGAGCGTTCCACGCCTCGACGCGGGTCAACTGCACCAGGCCAATAGCCGCCTGCAGGTCGGTCATGCGGAAGTTGTACCCTAATGTCTCGTGGACATAGCGCACGCGCATGCCATGCTCGCGCAGGACGCGCATCCGCTCCGCCAGAGCAGCGTCGTTGGTGGTGATCATGCCGCCTTCACCGGTGGTCATGTTTTTGGTTGGGTAAAAAGAGTAACAGGCGGCGCCCCATGTCCCCAACGGTTGCCCGTCGAGGGTGGCGCCGTGCGCCTGGCAGGCGTCCTCGATGATCACCAGGTTATACTTCTCCGCAAGCGCGGCGATCGGCGTCATGTCGGCTGGTTGGCCGAAGAGGTGCACCGGGATGATTGCCCGTGTCCGCCGTGTGATCTGCTGCTCGATGCTGGCTGGATCGATGGTGTAGTACACCGGGTCGATGTCGGCGAAGCGCGGCGTGGCGCCAGCGTAGAGAATGCAGTTCGCGGAGGCGATGAAACTGAAGGGCGTCGTGATCACCTCATCGCCAGCGCCGATGCCGTGCGCCAGCAGCGCCACATGCAGCGCCGTCGTCCCTGAACTGACGGCAACGGCGTAGCGCGCGCCAACCCAGGCGGCGAAGCGCTCCTCGAATTCACGCACGCGCTTGCCCTGCGCCAGTTGCCCCGAACCGAGGACCTCCAGCACGGCAGCTTTTTCTTCCTCGCCGATCAATGGTTTTGCAATCGAAATCATTTGGTTTCTGCTCCAATTTCAACCGTGCTTCCGCACCGGGAACAATGACCTACACCCTGGGCGTCCACTTCAAGCCGGGCGCCGCAAGCGCACACATACCCCACGAGGCGCGCCGGCACGCCCAACACCAACCCGTGCGCCGGCACATCTCGCGTCACCACAGCGCCAGCGCCGACCATGGCAAAGCGCCCGATCTCGACCCCGGTGACGATGATTGCTCCGGCGCCAATCGACGCGCCGTAGCGCACCACCGTTTCCCCCACTTCCCAGTCGCTGGCGCCCTTGAGCGTACCGTCCGGGTTGATGGCGCGCGGGCGCAGGTCGTTGGTCAGACATGCCTGCGGCCCGATAAAGACGCCATCTTCCAGCGTGGCGCCATGATAGATGAGCGCGCTGTTCTGAATCTTGACGTTGGCGCCGATGTGCACGTCGGTGTCGATGTAGGCGTCCTTGCCAACGATGCAACCTTCGCCCAGCACAGCCCCCTCGCGCACCTGGGCACGGTTCCAGATGCGCACACCCCTGCCGATGCGCGCTTCTGGTGCAACCTCCGCAGTGGGATGCACGAAAAAATCATTGGTTGGCGCCGCCGCTGCTGGCGCGTTCGTTTGCCCGTTGGAAGGCCTGGATTGCATCGTTCAATTTCTCCACTTGTTCCGGTTGTCCGTAGGCTTGCCACCACCACTCCCGCACCATGAACTGGCCCTGGCTGACATCCAGCCCCTGCCAGATTTGCACGGCGCGACCGACATTGCCCTGCAACGCCAGCACTTCACCGAGAAGCTGGCGCGTCGCCCGGTCGTAGGGCGCCACGGCATATGCCGCCGCCAGATGCTCCTGCGCCCGCGCCAGCTCGCTGCGCGCCAGCAAGATCGCCCCCATGCGCCGATGCGCCGTCGGCTGGGTCGGGTCAAGCGTCATGGCGGCAATGAAGAGCGCTTCGGCAGGCGTCAGCAACTGTGGCTTCATCAGGCGCACCTGATCCTGAAACGACCACTCCGGCCTGTGATAGAGGCTCAGCTCGACACGCGTCTGCTGCACTGCCCCCAGATTCGCTTCCCAGTGCGCCGGCGCCCCAGGAACGGCGACTGCCAATGCCAGCGGCAAAGCGACACCCATCGCCACGCCAAAGACGGAGGTCAATGTGGGCGCAGCGTCATCATCGGCGGCATCGGTCACTGTGGCAGCGACCGTCGCCGCGCACCACAACAGCGCAGCCGGTGCAACAAAGAAGAGCGACGCCAGCCCACTGTAGTACAAATCGGCCTCGAACAGGCCATGCACCAATCCTGCTGTCACCGCTGCGATGCCGCCGAGCAACAGCGTCCGCCCCATCTCGTCGGCAAAGCGCAGCAGCGGTGCAGCGTAACCGAACAGAGCGCCAATCATCAACAGCCACGCCAGCAACGCCGGGACGCCCTGCTCCAGCCCTAATTGCAGGTAAAAATTATGGGCGTGAAACAGGTACGGCACATGGAGCAGGTAGGCGTATGTCGCGTAGACCATCGCCGCCGTGCCCAGCCCGCTGCCGGTGAAAAAATAATCATCGATCAGCGGCAGTGAATTGCGCCACAGGTCGATGCGGCTGAAGGCGGACCCACCCATCGCGCTGATCCCCAGTTGTGCGTCCAACGATGGCGACGCAACCACCATCGCAAAAAGCGTGATCGCTGCGACAACCAGCAAGAGCATGGCGCCATCCATGAACCAGATCACGGTCGTGCGACGTTGGGTGCGGCGTCGCACAACCGTGCGCAGCCAGAAATAGCCGGCGATCACCATCGCCCCTACCAGCCCCAACCCCGCCCCGCGTGAACCGCTCAACACCAGTACGGCGACGCCGCTCAACAATGCCAATCCACCCAATCCCGCCGGCAGCACCCAACGCTCCCGGAGCGCCAGCCACAGGGTTGCCAGGTTGATCGGCAACGCCATTGCCAGGAATTGGGCGACCTGGTTGTCGCTGATGGCCACAGGCAGCCAGGTGTCAGCGCCGCCCACGCGCCACAGTCCATAGAGCACCGCCACTCCGATCATCAACAGGCTGCTCATCACACTCAGCGTACGGGCAGTGGTGGGCAAAGTCAACCTTCCCCCCAACCAGGACGCCGCCAGGAGGGTCGCCACGCCAGCCACGATCAGCAAGAAACGGGTCAGCGCCACCGCCCCATCATAGGCAGCCCACACGTTGACGACGCCTAACGCCAGGAAACAAAAAGCGGCGCCATAGACGACGCCGAGGGTAATAGCCAGCCATCTGACTGTGCTCAGCGCGATGACGCCATTCATCGCCTGCGCTGCATTCACTGTCTGCACGACCCCAATTTCTGACCTGTTCATCCATCGTTCCAATTCAATGCACGGTGCTGCGATTGCTCCAATTATACATGCGCCGTTGGCGCCCGTCTCTTACAATCCGCTGACAGAATTGCAATGCGTTGCCATAATCTCCAGCAAAACAAAGGCAGGGATAGCTCTGACTATCCCTGCCTTTGTCAGTGATTCGCAATGTAGCCTGCGATATTGTCAACCGGCAAGCCACTGGCAGCCCTGAAGGAGCTCAGGGCTGCCGCATTGTGTCGCCGCCGGGCTGCGTGTCACCGCCGGGCTGACAGCGATCGCCTACGTCCGTGAGAATTGCAGCATTTGCCAGCCCACATTGGCCGCACTCTTCGCCCCCTCCCAGGTGTTGAGACCTTTCAGGAAGGTCAGCATCGGGCCAGGACGCAGCGACCACTCGCGCGTGGCGCGTTTCTGCCAGTATTCCAGACGTTCGGCGCTGATGTTGCCGTAGTCGAGCACGGTGGATTGATCCATATCCACCTCCTCCCACTTCGTGCCAGGGCGGAACCAGTTGTTCTCGACCACCTCATAAAAGAAGGGTGTGCCCGGGTACGGTGCGGCAATGTGGAAGAGGGCGATGTCAAGCGGCAGTTCCTTGGAATACGCCATCGTCTCCTGAATCGATTCCTCTGTCTCGCCAGGGAGACCGATGATGAAGTACCCCCAGTTCTTGATGCCGGCGGCCTTCGACCACTTGAGCGCCTTGAAGGCTTGCTCCTTCTTGTAGCCTTTGCGCGCGCGTTTGAGGATCATCTCATTGGCGCTCTCGATGCCCCAGGAGATCAGCCAGCAACCGGCTTTGCCCATCAGCGTCAACATTTCCTCATCGACGTAATCGACGCGGCTGTTGCACGTCCAGCGAATCTTCAAACCACGTTCGATGATCAACTTGCACAGGCTGACGACGTGATCGCGGTTGACGGTGAACAGGTCGGCGTACATGTGGATGTTGGTGATGCCGAGCTTGCCCAGGTATTCCAGCTCCTCCACGATGTTTTCCGCCGAGCGCACGCGCACCGAGTTCTGATAACTCACGTGCTTGATGCAATATTTACAGCCGGCCGGACAGCCACGACTCGTGACAATAAACGTGAACGGCCCTTTGATCATCGGCATGCGCTGCTTGTCGAGCGGCAGCAACTCGTGCAGGGGCATGGGCAGATCGTCCAGGTTGGGGATGAAAGGGCGATCCGGGTTGATGACGATCTCATCGCCGTTGCGCCATGCCAACCCCAGGATATGCGCCGCCGGGTTCTCGGATTGCACCGCAGGGAAGGCATCGACCGCTTCCTGGGCGCCGATGCGCCGACTTTGCGGCTTGCTCGTCTCCGCCAGCATCTTTGCCACGCGCGGGTTGGAGGGCGTCTTGCCCTCGAAGGTGTCGATCAACTCGCGCAACGTCATCTCCGGCTCGCCGCGCAGCACATAGTCCAGCGCCGGGAAGGGACGCATCGTCTCCAGCGTCATCGGCGTGACGTGAGTGCCAAAGGCCATCGTCCTGGCGCCCAGCGACTTGGCGAGGAAGACGCCGTACATGTCATTGCGCAAGCTGGGCGCAGTCACCTGCGTCAGGTAATACTTAGGGCGCTTCTCGTCGAGTAGCTTCTCGAACTCCGGCCAGCCCATGCGCAGCGCGTTGGCGTCGATGATCTCAACCGTGTACTCTGGCACGAGCAGCGCCGCCAGTTGCGCCAGGCTGACCTGCGGCCAGATCATGTTCTCGCGCGAGCGCCGTCCCACGCGATGCTGGCTGCGGATCCAGATGCCGCCGTCCGGCGTCGGCGGGTTGACGAGCAGCACATCCACCGAACCAGCCGGACGCGTAGAAGAGGTGAGCGTCTGCACACTGGCGCCAGCGTCCGGGAAGTGCGAGGGGCGCAGCGGCGGAATGCGCCGTGTGCCCAGATTGTCGCGGATGTCCTCCGCCAGGTCGATGTTGGGCTGTTTGCCATTTTGGGTAAGCGGGTCAATCATGTGCGTTTCTCCATGAAATCAATCTGTCTCGGGCAGTCACAATTACGGCTGCGGTTGAAGACGATCCGTGCGAATCTCGGCGCGCGCCAGCTCTGGCTGCGGGGTCGTCTCCTTGCCGCGCAGGTCGCTGGCTGCCAGGTCTTCGCGGATGCGTAAAGCGTCGAGCGTCTGCATCTGCACCCAGGCCACGATCAGTTGCAGACCCATCAGGCTGAAGACAGCGCTGATCAGATAGTAAATCCAAAGCTGGATCAGGGTGGCGCCCAGCAACGTTGCGACCAGGCTGCCAGCGCCGACAATCAGGCCCAGGAGCGCGACCACCAGGCCCACCCAGCCGAAATGGTGTTCCCAGCGGATGTTGAAGAACGGCTTGCCCCATAGCCCCTGGCGCACCGGCGTCTTGTGAAAGAGCGCGACGAAGTAGTTGAAACTAAAGCCGAGTGCGATCAACATCACGCCGCCGACGGACAGCACAAGCGCTGAGAAGAGTGCAAACGCCCCCAACGGTGTCACGGTCTGGACGCCTTGCAGACGATACCACACCAGCGCCAGGCCAATCAGCGCGGCGACGCCAAAGCTAACCATGCCAATCAAGCCGAAGGGGCGCGCCGGGTTGTAATTGAGCGCTGTCCACACAATCGAAGAGCCGAAACGCATGCCATCGCGCACAACGCTCAGCTTGGAGCGGCCGATGCGCTCACTATACGGAATCGGCACCTCGATCATCTTCAGATGCTCGTGCAGCGCGCGCGTGCTCATCACCGGGGTCAGATTCAGACCATCGGGCAAGGGGTAGAGTTGCGTCAGAATCGACTTCTTGAAGATGCGCATGCCGCTGGCGGAATCCGTGATATTGGAGGCGCTGATAATGTTCACGAGCCGGGCAAAAATCAAGTTGCCAATGCGCCGCGTGATCGGCATCTGGCTTTCAGCGCCCGCCATGCGCGAGCCAATCACAAGGTCAGCGTCCTGCTCTTTGGCCGCCTTGACCAACGCCGGGAAATATTCAGGCGGATAGGTGCCGTCGGCGTCGAGAAAACCGATCCATTCACCGGTGGCGGCGGCGAAACCTGTCTTCAACGCCGCGCCGTAGCCGCCATTTCTGGCATGTTGCACCAACGTGGCGCCCGGCTGTGCGCGCACCAGTTCCGCCGTGCGGTCGCTGGAGCCATCATCGACCACCAGCAATTCCAGATCATCGATCCCCACCTCACGCAGCGCATCCCGCACGGCCAGTACACGTTCCATGATCGAACGAATGCCGCCCTCTTCGTTATATGCTGGAATCACCACCGATAAAGTCGCCATTGTTGTTATGTCCCTTCAAACAAAACCAGAGTGCCAATCCTACGCAGGTTCGTCAGTAATAAATCTTCGTTTGCGCGGCAGTCTGTCGGTCCCCAACGTTGCGGAGAACGCGCGCTGGCGTGCCGCCGACGACGGTGAAAGGCGGTACATCCTGCGTGACGACGGCGCCAGCCGCCACAACTGCCCCTTTACAAATGCGTACACCGTCGGTTATAATGGCGCCAGCACCTATCCAAACATCATCTTCAATCGTGATGCCTTCGGCGGTAATGCCTTGCTCGATCATCGGGCGGGTCGGATCATCGAAGACATGGTTGACGGCGAGCATCTGCACCATCGGCGCTGTATAGACACGGTCGCCAATCGTGATGCCACCCTGACCGCGCAGCACATTGAGTTCGCCGATGAGACTGTTGTTGCCAATGCGAATGAAGGCGTGCGGCAGTTCTCGGAAGTTGTAAACGTGCAGTACGGAGCCATGCATCACAAACGTGTTGTCACCGATGGAAATGCCGTCTGGACAGGCATGCAAGTAGACGCCCTGATCAATGTAGGCATTGCGGCCAAGCTCAATCTGATCGGCGAAGCGAATGCGGACGCCATTTTCAATGGCAGCAACACCACGCATCCGCAAAATAAGTCGATATACGATCGCACGCACCCCAATTCCGATCACGGTTGGAATCCAACCGACCAGCGTCAAGATAGATTGTTCAAAAATGTATTTTGGGAGGCTGCTGGCTTGTCTATTGATATAGAGCAACAAGCCTTGTCCAGCCGAGCCAGATACATTCATACGAGCCATATCGTCACCATAAGTTCGGTCAGCGCACCGTTATTATTCAGGACTTACGCGTTTAGCTCAGCAACCTTCCTGGAAGCTCTCAGCTTCCAGGAAGGTGACCCACTAGAATCTGCGTAAGCCCAAACGGACATAATTGCGGACACGGCCAAGACGCTATCGTCAGTCATTGCAACACCAACTTGGCGTTATGTTACCAGTAAATCAGAACGGTCGCGCTTACACTTCGCTGACAAGTACACCCGATAGCGTCGCGCCATGTTGGCGGGCTGCCTCTTCGGTGGTTTCGCTGGCAGCGCACTGGCTTCCCTACGCCGTCCCGATGCATTCCCTACCGTTCGCAGACGCACGGCAACGGCCAGTAACTTGTAGCCGAAACGTCCAGTCAAGTCTGGCGCCATCATCTATTGTCTGTGACGCCATACCGACTACCATTGCGCCGCTGTTGCCAGATCGGCTAATTACGTTTACATTACAAGAATATCTTACTGCTGTAAACAAGACTTTTGTCGGTGGAGATATTGTCCATCTTCTGCGATGCTATGAATGTAACGTAGTGGAAGGGCTTGTCAGTTCAAGGGCGTCAGGCGCACGGGAGAAAACACCATGTTGATCGCAATTACTGCCACAATGATCGTTGCCATCAGCTTTGGCGCATTTATCGTGTTGTGGGCCGCCACCGCCATGACGCAACGCTCGATCGAGGTGGATTCAGGGCTGGAGGAACAGCCCATCGAGGAGTGGCCGCTACGCGCCACGCCGCCACAGTTGGGGCTCTCGTAACGCCTGCACTGCGCTCCTGAGGTTACGCCTGAAGTCGCGCTGAAGTTATATCGATCCGACGCCGTCGGCGCTTATCGCCGGCGGCGTTTTTATGCCCAATCGTTGCAGCAATTGCGGCCACCCTTCCGCCAGCAGCACTGTCACCTGGTGGAGCGTTGCCCGGTAAGCCGCCTCGGGCATCCCATGTGGGTCTGTCACCTCGTCGCACCGTCCCGCCAGTTCACTCAGCAGAAACACTTTTGGCAACGCGCTGGGCAGCCGATAGAAGAGCGCTTGCCGATGCGCTTCCTCCATCACCAGGACCAGGTCAGCCTCGCGCAACGCTTGCTCAGCGACTGGCGTGGCGTACTTCGCAGCCAATTCAATGCCTGATTCATTCAGCAAGGCGACAATCACGGGATCGACTGCGTCGCCTGGAACGGCGCGCACGCCGGCTGACGCCACCTGGATCACATTTGCCAGGCCAGCCTGCGCAATCCGCCGCTGCAACAATGCTGCAACCAGCGGCGACCGGCAAACATTCGCTGTACAAACCACAAGCACCTGTTTCATGATCGTCTGGTCTGGGTGGTCTCAGAAATGGCGCCGCTACCCGCCCCGTTGGCGCCAGGTTGCTTCACCGTGAGCGCGGTCGCTTTCGTGCGCGTCGCTGATTTTGATCTGCGCTGCGAATAAGGTGTCGTGTAGTAGCGATTGCCGTAGCTCTTGTGATACGAATAATAGTAACCATGCTGGCTGCCCTCGACACGGTTCAGCACCACACCCAGGATGCGCGCCTGCACCTGGCGCAGGGCGCCGATCGTGTTGCGCGCCGGGTCGCGGCGCAACTTCTCGTGGGTAAAGACAAGCAACACACCATCGGCGCGACTTGCCAACACCGCCGTATCGGAGACGACCAGCACGGGTGGGCTGTCGATGACCACCACATCACATAGCGACTGAAGGTGCGCCAGCAGTTCCTGCATCTTGTGCGAACTCAGCAACTCCGAGGGATTGGGGGGGAGCGGCCCCGAAGTCATCACGCGCAATTCGGGCGTTGCTGTCGCCTGCAGGGCGGCCTCCACATCAGAGGCGTCGCTCACAAGCGCGCTGGTCACGCCGATGTTGTTCACCAGCCCAAAGACGCGGTGCAGCGTCGGCTTGCGCAGATCGGCGTCCACCAGGATCACGCGCTTGCCGGTTTGAGCAAACGCCACCGCGAGATTAGAACTGACGAAAGACTTTCCCTCCCCTGGCGTCGGGCTGGTGATGAGCAGGCTGCTCAGTTTGTGATCGACCGAAGCAAAGAGCAGGTTGGTGCGCACCACGCGGATAGCCTCGGCGTCCGTGCTATGGGGATTCTGCAACATCACAAGCCCCTGGCTGGATGCGTCCAACTTGATCTCAGGCACAGTGCCAAGCGTTGTCAGCCCGGTCACGCGCAGAATCTGTTCGATATCGACCAGCCGGTCGTCGAGGAAATCCAGCAGATAGGCGCCCGCAGTTGCCACAGCCGCCCCAATGACAGCCGCCACCAAAACCAACAGATACCAGCGATCATTCACAGGCTCCGTCGGCACGACTGGCGGATCGAGCACATTGATTGTGTTGGCAGAACCCTGATCCGTACTCGCCAACAACCCGACGTAGGTTGAGCGCAATGTGGTTAGCTTTGCCTCCAAGGCTGCAATCTGCGTTTCGGTCTGCCCGATCTGCCGCGCGCTCAGCATGGTGGACAGTTCGTCCTGCTTGCGCGCAATTTCCGCCTCGGTGTCGCGCATCCCCTGCTCGAGTTTGCGCAACTGCTCCTGGATGAACACCTCGCGCTGTTGGCGTTCCTGGCCGCCAGGGCTGAGCAGGATCAATTGATTGATCAACTCAGTCGCAACCGCATAGGCGCGCTGGGGATCGATATCCGTCACGTTGATTTCGATCAACTGAGAATCAGGCACGATGCGCACACTGTACTCAGGCAGCCAATCCATACCCAACGCCCGGCGCGTCGCCTCACGGATCGAAGGGCGTTGCGCAATCTTCACGTAGGTCTGCGCCAACCCCTGCGTCAGCGAGAGTTGCTGTGAATCCGGGTTGCGTTCCTGGATCGCTGTGCCCACCATGACGGTGCCAGTGGCAATGTAGACAGGCGGACGCAGCCGCGCAAAGACAAAGGCAGAGGCGCCCGCCAACAACGCTGACAGCAGAATCAACCACCACCAGCGCAGCAGTGGCCGCAAATACGCCTGTAATTCCCGGTTATCCATATATCCCTACCTGACCGTCAACGCGTCCACACCGGATACAAATCATTATACTCGCTCGCCAGCAAATTACGCTGCCCAGAGCCGTCTGCATTCATGATCCAGAGTTGCGTCCGGCCAACATCACGATTGGAGAAGAAGACGATCTGTTTCCCATCCGGCGACCAGGATGGATGTTTGTCCCATTCCCAGACGTTGTTCGTCAAACGCTCGACAATGCTGCCGTCAGGCGTCATCCGATAGATCTCGTCGTTGCCCGGATTGCTCGTCACAAATGCAATCCATTCGCCGGTGGGCGACCAGGCTGGATCGTAGCTGTCGCGCCCAAAGGAAGTCAATTGTTGCGAACGCGGCGAACCCACCGTGCGCACATGAATCTGCGCCACGCCATTGGCATCGCGCTGGACAAACACCTCGCGCTGCCCATCCGGTGACAGGGTCAGATTGGCTCTAGCCAGTGGATAGAGCCAGGGACGCGTCACCAGGCCAATCTCCTGCGTGGCAGGATTGAAGATGTAGTATTGCGCGGCGTCGCCAGTGCCGCGCTGGAAGAAGATCAAGTTCTTGAACTGATCTGGCAGTGTCGCCGGAATAATCTCGGTTGCGGTGGGGATAGGCGTCGGTGTGAAATCCTGCGCCATGATCACCGGCGGCAACGTTGGCGTCGCCGTTGGCAGCGGTTCGGGCGTCGGTGTGATCACCAGCCAGTGGAAGGGCGTCGGTGTTGCTGGCCCGTAAACGGCGGCATCGGCAGTCGCAGCCAGGGCCAGCGCCGCCGCTGTCGCCACATTTTGCGGTGTAGGCGTCGCAATGACAAACTCGCCGATGACCGCGTTGTAGGGCAGCGGCGTGAAGGTCGGCCCGCCTGCCTGTGCGACGGCGGTCTGCTCGGCGATGCGCGCAATCGCTGTCGCCGCATTCAGCGCAGGTGGCGACGGCGGCACGACAAAGGGGGTGACATACTGCGTTGGCACAGGGGTGAAGGTGCCCGTAGTCAGGGCCACGGCAGTTGCATACTCCGCCTGCGCCTGCGCCGTAGCCTCATTGCCTGGGGTCGGCGTCTCCAGCACAACGGCGGGCAGCCCGGCGAGACGCGCCGCAACCTGCACAGTAGCCAGGTTCTGCGGGAACGGCGTCGGCGTGATGAACGGCGGCACCGGCGTGTAGGTGCCGGTGGTCTCGGCGACTGCGGTCGCCGTGCTTTGCAGCGCGACGACTGTCAGCACATTTTCGGGCACAGGCGTGAAGGTGGCGACCAGATAGTCATATGTGGGCAACGGCGGCGGCGTCGCCGGCGGCGGCCCCACGCGCAGCGTCAAGGTTGGGGGGGCGCCAGCCGTCTTGTCGCCCAAACCACTGTCCCAGGCAAAGAGCGTATCGCCTGTTCCATTCGTTGAGGCTGTGATCCGCACAATCACCGAGTCGGCGCCAGCAACACGTTGCTCCGCCAGCCAATTCAGGGCGCTTTGATCGAGCTGCCAGGTGTTCGCCTTATCGCGTCCCAGGTCTTCGGTGCGCAGCTCGCGCAGGGTGATGGGAGCGGCGGCGCTGTAGACCATCATGAAATCTGCCGCTAACAGCGTAGCCAGCTCGTTTTCAGGAATCAATTGAACACGCCACAGGCCATCCGCCTCAGGATTCAGACGTTCATCCGCCAGGCCGTTCAACGCCAGTGCACCCCCCAAAATAGGCGCTCCGCGCGGAATGCGACTCAAATCGAAGCGCGCCGCACTGATCAGCGTTGCATTATCGTATACGCCTGCATACAGGAAAGAGTCATTCAAGCCAATCGCCACTTCATCGGCGCTGCTCCACCAACCGGCGCCGCCGCTGGCCGGCGTCAAGACAACTTCCTCGACCGCCGCCACGGGCGGACCACCGCCCGGCGTAAGCGCAGCGGCAGGTGTATTGGTGGGCAGCAGCACGGGCGCCAGCGTGGCGGTGCTCGTATTGGTTGGCGCGACAGCCGACGCAGCATCTTCAGTCGGTGATGGCGTCACCGTCGCCGTTGCGGAGGGAGTTGGCGTTGGCGTGTCCGTCGCCGCCAGTGCAACTACAGTCATGGTCGGCATTGGCGGCAAGATGCCGAACGCGCCATTGGCGGCAAAGACCGCTCCCGCCACGAGCACGGCCAACACCAACAACGCCACGAACATGGTCGCCCCGCCGCGCCGCCGTCTTCCTTGCGCCGCTGTTGCAGCGCGCGCGCCGCCCTGTGCGCTGGCGGCCAGGTAGAACGGGCAGTTGGTGTGCGCAGCCACCAGGCAATACCCTGCCTGATGATCGGTCGAAGGCGCTGTCGCCGGTTTTGTCGCATAGCAACGATGCGCTGGCGTCGCCTCGCTCAGCATGATGGTTGCATCGTCATAAAGGCCCAGATATGGGCATGCACACATGTTGTTGGTTCCCCTTCACGATCAACGTTCTGATGGCCCGAAGCGTTGCGACCCGGCGCTTTCCTGCCCGAGGCCACCAAGCCATGCCGCCACAGCGCGTAAGTCGTTCATCAATATCACATTGGGGTCACGATCCGCAAGCTGCTCAAGCTGCTGCGCCTGCCGCCCGGTGCGCACTAATACTGGCTGGCACCCAGCCGCCTGCGCCGCAGCATAATCGGTCAGACTGTCGCCTACAAAGATACAGCGCGTCAGGTCAAGCTGAAAATCGGCGGCAGCGGCCAACAGCAAGCCAGGTTGAGGTTTGCGACAGTGACAATGTGCGTCAGGATGATGCGGGCACACATAGATGGCGTCAATTCGCCCGCCGCTGGCGCGCGCCTGCGTGCGCAGGTGCGCGTGGATGGCGTCGACGGTCGCCTGGTCAACAATGCCGCGCCCAATCACAGACTGGTTGGTGACGAGAATGATGGGAACGGCGAGGGCGGACAGAGCCTTGAGTGCTGCCAGTGCACCTGGCAGCAGCACAAGTTCAGCAATCGATTTGACATAGTCAGCACGCTCAACGTTGAGCGTCCCATCCCGATCCAAAAAGATGGCGTCGATCATGCAGCCCTGGCGCAGGTATGAACATCGTCGGGGGATGGCTGCACCGCCATCCGATCTCTCGCTATGCGCTCTCCCTATGCGGCGCGTTTCATGGACTGCTGCGAAATCGGATGCACGGTTAGTTGCATGGCGTACTGATGCACTGCCTGGCGCACGCTGGCGGTCACCATATGTTCGATCATCATGTGCAGGTCCTCGACCTGCTCGATCACATGGTTGTTCACCACCACCGGAATGTCCACGATGCCCGCCAGTTTACCACCGTAATAGCCGCTCAACCCAATCGTGGTGGCGCCCAGTTCATGCGCAGCCGTCACCGCGTTCAATACATTCGGCGAATTGCCGCTGGCCGAGATCGCCACGACGACATCGCCCGGCTCGACATAGGTGACAACCTGTTCGCGGAAGACCTGATCGTAGGCGGTGTCATTGGCAAGCGCCGAGAACAGCGCCATGTTGTCGTTGAACGAGACTGCGCGCAGACGCGGCAGCCCCGACGCCGCAGTGTTCTTGCTCAGGTCGGCAGCCATATGCAGCGCCGTCGCTGCGCTGCCCCCGTTGCCCATGATGTAGACATGACGGCGTTCCCGCCACGCCGTTACCAACGCGTGCACGGTCTCATTGATAGCTGCCCAGGGCAGGTTGGCGAGCGATTCCTGAAGTTCTGCTGCATAGGTGCGCAGGAAATGCGTTCCGCTGTACATGTTCGTTCCTCTCAATCTCAAAGGCAATCTCTAATTTGCCGCCGATCCTGTTCAGCGCCGATAGTTGAAGATGATCTTCGTCCCATCGCGCTCAAGATGAAATGGTAGTTCGGGTAGATGTTGCAATGCGCTGCGCACCGCATCTTGCTTTTCACGCGGGCAATAGAGCAGCAGGAAGCCGCCGCCGCCCGCGCCGGTGATCTTGCCACCCAACGCGCCGGCCCGGATTGCGGCGTCGTACAGATCGTCGATGTAGGTGTTGCTGACCTTGCTCGCCAGTTGCTTTTTAAGCTGCCAGGCGTCGTTCAACAGCCGACCAAACTCATCCAGCGCGCCGGCTTCCAATGCCGCCCGCCCCACGCTCACCATGTTGCGCATCTCACGCAGCACGGAACGGCGATCTTCGATGTTGTCACGCTGCTCCAACAGGACGCTCTCCGCCTTGCGCGGCACATTCGTGTACAGGAGCATCAGATTTTGGTTCAGACGCCGCGCCACCGTTGGCTCCATCGCCACCGATTGGACCTCGACCTGATTGTCCGGGCAGAATTGCAGCACGCGCTGTCCGCCATAGGCGGCGATGTATTGATCCTGCACCCCAATTGGCTTTTTGAGGATGTCGACTTCGATCTCGCACGCCTCACGCGCCAGGATGGCGTGATCTTTGGGAGTGCCACGGTACATGTACATGGCGTGAAGCAACCCCACCGTCAGCGTGCTCGACGACCCTAATCCCGAACCTTCCGATGGAATGTCGGCCATCGTGTTGATTTCGACGCCGTGTGTGATGCCTGTGCGACGCAGACACTCTCGAACGAGTTCGTGCTCAACTTCATCCACCGTGTCCACCAATTCCGTGCGGGTGTAGCCGACACGAATCTTGGCGTCGAAGCGCTCCTTGATGGTCACGAAGATGTATTTGTCGATGGCCGAGCTAAGCACCATACCCGGCTCCTGGCGGTAGAAATCATGGAAATCGGTGCCGCCGCCAAAAAAGCTGATACGTAGTGGCGTCTGCGAAATAATCATTGCAAAACTCCTCCCCCCGAAAAGTCCCTGGACGGCGCTCCCTGGAGTGCGGTCAGGCGGGTGGTCGCCAGCACCTCAGCGCGCGCATATCCTGCTGGCGTGCCAATGTCGATGACGTATTCGTCCGGCGCAATTGGCACGCCAAAGACAGGCGCACCATCCGCCAACAATGCGGGCAAGACATCACGACCAAAATCAACCACGGTCGCCGCCGGGATGTACTGCAGCACCGGCGGCTCGCAAATCAATAGGCCAGCGTTGGCAAGATCGGTGAAGACCTGGTCGGCGGGCGGCTTCTCCACAAAGCGGCGCACGCGCCCTGTTGCGTCGATGTCGACCAAACCACACTCCGTTGGGTTTGGCACCCGATAGAGCGAGAGTGTGACGCCAGCGTCAGCGCTCCCTATCTTCGCCGCATGTCGCGCCGCCAGGTCGGTTAGATCGACATTGGTGAACACATCGCCGTACACAACGGCAAAGCGTTCGTCAAGAAAGTTCGCCAGCTTTTTGGCGGCGCCAGCCGTGCCCAGCAACTCCGGCTCATAGGAGTAGGTGATGGCGACGCCGAAAGCACTGCCATCAGCGAAATAATCCTGGATCACGCTGGCGGCGTGGTGAAGGTTGATGGCAAGTTCCATGACGCCGTGGCTGCGCAGCCACTCGACCTGGTGGGCGAGCAGGGGTCGCCCGGCGACAGGCAACATCGGCTTCGGGTATTCGGCGGTCAGTTGCCCCAGCCGCGTCCCCTTGCCGGCCGCCAGAATCAATGCTTTCATCGATTGCTCCAGTCAGACTTTTCGATGCTCAAGATCGTGACGACACTGCCGGTTGTACGCGGCGCTGCGTGCGCAGGGCGCAGGGGGCGCCTCAGTAGGCGCCACGCCCCTTCGTCACGGCTGGAATCGTCTGAAAGAGGAGAATCTGAAGATCCGTCCAGATACTGTAGTTGCGGATGTAGACCATGTCTAGCCGCACGCGTTCCTCATAGGAAAGGTCGGAGCGACCAGAGACCTGCCACATGCCGGTCATGCCTGGTTTCACCGTCAACAAGTTGTACTTCATGCGTCCGTACAGCTCGTGCTCGGCTGGGCTGATCATGCGCGGCCCGACCAGGCTCATCTGCCCCAATAACACGTTGATCAGTTGCGGCAGCTCGTCCAGGCTGGTGCGCCGCAGAAAGGCGCCGACGCGTGTGATGCGCGGATCGTGCTTAAGTTTATGATTCTTTGCCAGTTCCAGCTTTAACTCTGGGTGCTGTTCCAGAATTTCGTTGCCATTGACATACATCGTGCGGAACTTGAAAGCGCCAAAGACGCGTCCGCCTGTGCCCATTACCTGGCGACGATAAAAGATCGGCCCTGGCGAATCGAGCTTGACCAGCAAGGCAATGATGGCGAAGACCGGCAACAGGAGCGGCAGCGCTGCGAAGATCAGCGTGTAGTCAAGCAACGTCTTGAGCATCGCTTCGGTTCGGCTCAGGCGCAACCGCTTCAAACTCATCAAAGGCACTGAATTGCGAGTTGTCACATCCATACCTGTTGTTAATACCTCATAGAGTCCCGACGACAGGCGCAGGCGCACGTCGTTATGCTGTGTAGCCAGGCGTTGCGACACCTCGACCAGGCGCTCATCGTGCAGCGCGGTCGTGGCGATCACAACCTCTTCGATATGATGTTCGCGCAGAATATCCGACAGTTCATCCACAGTGCCGAGCACTTTGATGCCATGCACCTGCTCGCCGGGGCCGAAATTGCCGGCGCCCTGCACACTGACGAAGCCAGCGATCTCCATCCCCGATCCCGCCGAGTTGCGCAGTTGATCCGCCAGCGCAATGGCTTCTTTGTTTGTGCCAACAATCACGGTCGGCGCCACAAAGTAACCGTAGCGTCGAGCGCGATAGGCAATGCGGCGCATGAGCAGGCGGAACAGGCTGACCAGAAAGCCGGACAGCACCCAGGAGAAGATCAACCAGCCGCGGGCAATAACAAAATGCGGGTCGAGAAAGCCGTAGACGATGACGGCCATCATGCCCCACGTCACGGCGTTGAAAACCCGCCCGTACTCGGTGATGCCGCCGAGCAGCGTGTTGAAATTATACAAACCAAACGCAGCAAAGAGCGCCAGCCACACCGGGATCAACGCCACGGAAAGCACCAGATAACTCTGGGGGTCAGGCACGATGTCGGTCGAGACAGCCAGCCCGACGTAGAAGCGCAGCCAATAAGCCAACGAGAAGGCGATCAACAAGACGAAGGCGTCACCGACCATCAGGAACGTGAGGTAGCGACGTCGCTGCGCACTCAACGCAGTGCGACGGGATGTTTCTTCTCGCTCAGTTCTTCCCAACGCAGCTTTCGCTTGTGCCGTCATAGCATTCCCTCTTTGTCCAAATGAATCCAAAAGAATCAAACATCCCGCGACCGAATGTTGCCGTCGCTTGCACTTCCTGAGCGCCATTGTAGCCGAACTTAGCCCTGTCATTTTCTTACAATCCGCTGACAATGGAAGTGATCATTATGTGTCGGTTGCAACGCACGCGGCCAGCCGCAGCAAAAACCCGGCCATTCGGCCATTGACATTTTTCCCCATCCTGACTAGAATCGGACTATGGATGATGCTTCAGGCTTGGCTCCCTGTACTGACCCAACCGAAGCGGTTTGGCTGCCATCACTGACTGGCAGTTTCCCGTCTGCCCACCTGCACCGACACTATCAACATCGAGGAAATGGAACGTTTTCACCTCGGCAGGCGTTACATGCACCGGGCGGACACTCTCAACCCTTGCTACCAATTTCCCTCAATTGCTATCCAAAGCTATCGTAGAAAGGAGCACGACCATGAAAGTAATGGTCAACGGCCGCAACATTGAGGTGACGGATTACATGCGCGAATATGTCACCAAGAAGGTGGGCCGTCTCGAGCGCTATCTCCCCCAGATCGGTGAAGTGCGCGCCGATCTCAACCAAAACATGACCCGCTCCGCCGACGACCGCTTCACGGCGCAGATCACGATCTGGGCCAACGGGCAGATTCTGCGCGCTGAGGAGTCCACCAGCGACATCTTCGCTTCCGTCGATGCCACGGTGGACAAAATTTCCAGCCAGATTCGCCGTTTCAAGGGGCGTCGTCACGACAGTAAGCGCCGGGCAGCGCACGCGGCCACGCGTGAGGTCGAACTTGCCAACCAGGAAGTCGCCGAAGCGCTGGCCGCTGAAGAAGAAGAGCCAGGCTACATCATCCGGCGGAAACAGTTCCTGGTGGAGCCAATGGACGAGGACGAGGCGCTGGAGCAGATGGAGTTGCTCGGGCACGATTTCTTTGTCTTCTACAACCCACAGACCAGCAGCATCAATGTCATCTATCGTCGCAAAGACGGGAACTATGGCCTGCTGATTCCGTCGGTCAGTTGAAAGGTCACGCAAGTTAACTTATCGCAGTCAACAGAAAGCCCGGCGCCTGCACAGGCGCCGGGCTTTCTGTTGACTGCAGCCAGAGAGGTCGTCTATGCTCGTCCTCACCGCAACCAGGTCTCGATCGGATCGGCCGCACGCACCAGATGCATCCCGGCCGCGGCAAAGCGGGCAAAGGCGGCATCGGCAATCTCGGTGTAGTCGATCGCACCCGGCACGACCACTGGCGACATGCAGTCAACCAGCAGGTGCACTTTGCCAATTGCGTCTGGCGCTTCCTGCTGCAGCGCGTCTAGCAAATCCTGCACAGTCCAGGCTACACAATGACTCCTGGCCTGCCCCGCAATCAGCACGGCGTCGAAGGTGAGTAATTTCTCCAGCAGGGCGCGGTTGAAGGCGCCGATCGGGCGACCGTCCTGGTCATGCGTCACCTCCGGCCCCAGCGCCGAGTAATTCTCGGTCAGGATCGTATTCCCTTTGACCTGAAAATCCGGCTGGCTTTGCCGGGCGATGCCGTGAAAGAAGATCGCCTCCTCGAAGGCTGACGCCAACGCATGGCCGATGCCGCCCAACATGGCGTGATAGGGCCAGACGGTCAGCGCATAGTGTCCGGAAGCTGTCAGCGTGCGCGTGTAGTGCAACAAATACGCCTGGACGTACGCTGGCTCCACCCCCAATGTTTCGGCAATCGTTGCATTGAAGCGCCAGACGCCGCTCTCGATCTCCGCTGGCGTGATCAACGTGTATGGCGACGGGTGTTCTCCAGCCGCGTTGACAAAAAAGAGGGGATGAAAAATCTGCGCAGCCAGGTGTGTATCCAGCGTCGGAAACACCTGTGTGATCACGTCCAGGTTGCGATAGATGAACTCGCAGAGCCGTTGGTTGTCCTCGACGGCGCCGTTGCCAGAGCGCCCGCCGACGAACAACTCAAACTCTGGAATGCAAAATGTATTCTGCACATCAATGGCGAGCAGCGCCACGCGCCGGCTATCCTGGCGCGCGGGTTGCAGACCAAAACGCAGCGCCCACGCCTCGGCCTCCGCTGCGCGCTGCGCATACGGCGTCCGCCACACCTGCCCCACGCGCGCCGGGTCATAGTGCGGCGGCAATGGTAATGATTCTGGCATAACGACCTCCTGAGCTCAGTTTTGGTTAGCGTCAATCGTACACTAACCAATGTAGCATACTTTTTCGGGCGTGTCTAGACCAATGCGACCATTCGACTATTGCCGCACGCTTGCCCCAACTTCGCCATCCACAGTACAATCAACTGGAGAACATGGTCAACGCGCGAGGTTTCACATGAACAAACGGATTGAGGCGACTGTCTATGGGCGCGTCCAGGGTGTGGCCTTTCGCTACGCCACGTACAACCAGGCGACGCAGTTGCAGCTCACAGGCTGGGTGATGAACCGCCCTGACGGCAGTGTGCGTGTGGTGGCGGAGGGGAGCGAGCGCCAGTTGGCGACGCTGGCAGCCTGGCTGCACCAAGGCCCGCCCGCCGCCCATGTCGAGCTGGTCGATCTCGACTGGCTGGATGCAACAGGCGAGTTCAGCACGTTCACCATTCGCGGGTGAAGCCAATGAAACCGCTTCTTTCCTGTGCGATCGTGGCGGCGAGTCTGGCGGCGGCGGCGCTGCTAGCAGGCTGCCGCCCAGTGACGCCGCCCACGCCGGCTCAACAGGCGACCATCGTCAACCCGGAAGACGCCGTAACGGTCGCAACCTCTGCTGGCGTCACCGTGATCGATGTCGTCAGCCCGCGCGGCATTGGCGCGGCTCAGGTGTGGCTTACGCCGGCGCAGGCAAACGGTTCGGTGCAGGTGCACTTTCACCTGCAAGGGCTGGAGCAGGCCACCTTTGATAACGGCATTGTACGCCTGACGCTGTCGATCTCCAGCCATCCACCGTATGCGGTGTCACAGACGCTGACCAGCAACGGGACCACGCGTGCGCTCGATGCACGCGACGAATTCTGGGCGACGGTGACGCTGGCGCCAAACGCCGCCACCTCTCCGGCGCTCCCACTGACAGCGGAAGCGTTCGTCATCACGCTGCCCGCCAGGCTCACCCACGACTCCACAACCGCCCTCTCCCTGAGCTGGATCGACTTCTATCGCCAATAGGCGAGTTTTCCCAACGATGTGGTAAGATTGGGAACCTGGCTCCCTGTTGCAGCGTCTCCTGATCGACAGCGTTTAATTGCTTCAGAAACATGGTGACTCTATGAACAGCGCACACTTTGTCTTTCTATCTGAACCGTTGCGCAAGACCCCGTTGCGCAAGACCCCATCGCGCAAAAAGATGTATCTTCGCTCGTTCCCACCCGTCTGGCTTCTGGCCGCATTGCTCCTTCTGACGACGCTCCTGAGTGGATGCACGGTGCAACCCATCGTCGCGGGGCCGCTGCGTCAGGCGCCTCTCCCAGGCGATCAGGGTCCGATCATTGCGATCGCGCCGATTGCCGCCGCCTCGGGCGAGACGGTGTCAGTTTCAGGCGCAGGTTGGGCGCCGGGGGAAGTGATCTTCATCAACCTGGAAGGCGTGCAAGATGGCGAGAGCGTGCAGGCCACCCTTGCCACCGGCACGACCGACGCCGAGGGGCGCTTCTACCTGGCGTTCGTCACGCCTCTCGATTTCTTCTGGCAAAATGTGGTGGACACACAGATCGTCGCCTACTCGCTCAACCGCGGAGAATCAGCCGCAGTGCCATTCGAGTTGCTGTCCGGCGCGGCAGTCGTCACCCTCACCCCCACGCTCATCATGACGCCGACTACCCCGACTCCGACTGCGCCGGCTGCCACCCCAACCCGCGCATCGCAAACAGCGGGCTACGGCGTCGCGACAGTCACCAGCCGCGGCCTGAACATGCGCACCGGCCCCGGCACAAACTACCCGGTGATCCGTTCCCTTGTGCAGGGCGCACTGATCACCGTGCGCGGCCAGGACGCGTCTGGACTCTGGCTGTACGGCCAGGCGCCGGATGGCGCGTTGGGCTGGGTGGCGCGTGCCTATACGAACTACATCGGCGCACCGCCAGTCGTGCCCGCGCCGCCGACGCCGATCCAACGCCCCACCGCCACGCTCACACCCGTCCCCACCGCCCTGCCCGGCCTTGGCTGGCAAGGTGAATACTATGCGAACGCTGCCTTGCAAGGGTCGCCGCGCGTCGTGCGCGAAGACAGCGCCATCAATTTCACCTGGGGCTACAACGCACCAGCGCCCGGCATTCCCGCCACAGGCTTCTCGGTGCGCTGGTTCCGCACGCTCTACTTCTCAGAAGGTGTCTATCGCCTCTATGGGCAGAGCGACGGCGGCGTGCGCATCTGGGTTGACAACCGCCTGGTGCTCGACCAGTGGAGCGGCGTCAACGGCGCGTACAGCGTCGATGTCTGGCTAAATCAGGGGTCGCACACCTTCTTCGTCGATTACGGCCAGCGGCGCCAGCCATCACAAATGACCTTCTGGTGGGAGCTGACCGGCGCTACACCGTCGCCCGGCTACCCGGAATGGCGCGGCGAGTACTTCAACAACCGCGAGTTGTCCGGCGCGCCCGTCACAGTGCGCAATGACCAGAACATCGACTTCAACTGGAGCTGGATTTCACCGGCGCCTGGTCTGGGCACGGAAAATTACTCGGTGCGCTGGACGCGGACGCTCGACTTTTCCGCTGGAGATTATCGCTTCTCCATTCGTTCGGATGACGGCAGCCGCGTCTTCGTGGATGGCGCCCGCATCATTGACGAATGGCGCGACATGAGCGGCGGCACGACTTACACCGCCGACCGCTATCTTAGCGGCCAGCACACCGTCGTCGTCGAGTATTATCAGCACACCGGCGCGGCCTTTGTCCAGTTCTGGTGGGAGCGCATCCACGCGCCGACGCCGACCCGCACCCCCACGCGCACGCCAACACCGCCAGCACGCAGTCCTTACGCCGACGCCAGCCCGTCATCCGGCGTGGTGGGGACGCAGGTCGACGTGAGCTTTGGCGGCTTCCCGGCGAATAGTGCGGTCAATCTCTACCTGGGGGGCTATGTGCGCGCCGCCGACGCCGCCAGCAGCACGATCTACGCCAGCGGCGCCAGCGATCGCTTTGGCAACGGCAGCCTGCGCTTCACCGTGCCGGCAACCTGGCCCGACGGTGCGCCGATCCAACCGGGCAAACTGGCGCTATTGGTGGCGACGAACAACTTTGGCGTGAGCGCCGCCGCTGAGTTCGATGTGACGGCGCCGCGGCCCACCGTCGCCCCCAACCCCTATGTCGATATCAATCCAGCTTCGGGCGGGCCGGGGACGCAGGTCACAGTGCGCGGGGGCGGCTATCCCGCCAACCGCACAATCAACATCTACCTGGGCGGCGTCGTGCGCGCCAGCGCCGCCGACGCCACGCCGGTTGTCACGACCAGCAGCGACGGCAACGGCAACTTCAGCACCACCTTCACCATGCCCACGACCTGGCCCAATGGCAGCGCCATCGCCACGGGCAAACTGGTCGTGCTGGCGGCGACGAGCGACTTCGCTGCCCAAAACAGCGCCACCTTCGACTTCTTTGTGACGCCGCCCAATCCGTCGATCAGCCTTGCGCCGACAGCAGGCGGCGCGGGCACGCGCGTCACAGCGGCGGGCGGCGGCTTCCCGGCCAATGCCCAGGTGGCGGTCTTCCTGGCGCCGCTGGACGCCGCACCGGGGCGCGGTGCGCTGCAAGCATATGCCACAGGGACAGCCGACAGCAGCGGGCGCTACTCGCTGAGCTTCACCATGCCGGGCGCCTGGCCCGACGGCGGCCAGATCACACAGGATCGCATCGTCGTGACCGTGGCGACGCCCGACTTCAGCGTGTCAGTCAGCAGCGTTTTTGCTTATCTGGTTGCCGGGCCGACCGCCACCGCCACCCCGTCGCCGACGCCGACCAACACGCCGCCGGTTGCACCCACGCTGGCGCCCAATCCCTCAGCGCAGGTCAGCCCAGGCTCTGGCACAGCCGGCGCAACGGTCACCGTCAGCGGCGGCGGCTTCCCACCCAACACGATGCTCTACGCCCACCTGGCGCGCTTGAATGCTGGCTCCAGTGGCGGCGGCTACGCAGGCTATGCGTCGGCGCCAACCGACGGCGCTGGCAACTATGTCATGGTCTTCGTCATGCCGGCGACGTGGCCGGATGGCAGCGCCATTGCCACCCAACGGCTGGTGATCCTGGTGGCGACCGCCGACTTCAGCGCCGAAGCCAGCACGACCTTCAGCTATCAACAGGTGGCGTCGGCTGGCGACCTGCCGCCAGCGCCGACAGCGACGGAACCAGTGCCGCCCACAGCCACGGCGCCACCGCCGCCGACGGCGACGCCGCTGCCAGCGCCCACGGCAACCAATACGCCCGAAGCGCCCACCGCCACACCTCTGCCGGAGCCAACGGCGACGAACACGCCGCCATCCTCCGATGACGCACCGCCGCCGGAGAACGGCGCGGTCCCGCCGCAAGTGGAGCCGCCAGTTGCGCCGCCGATTGAGCCGTCGCCGCCGGCTGGTTGAGTCGCAAACGCGATCGTGCGGAAGCTGGCGTCGTGTCACGCCGGCTGGCGTCACGATGGTAGGCTCCGCACGATCGCTGCTTCAACGCTGTCGCCCCTCGCCCCTGCTTTCAACAGAGGTAGGATTTACGCATTTAGCCCAGCAACCTTCCTGGAAGCTGAGAGCTTCCGGGAAGGTGACACACTAGACTCTGCGTAAGCCCAAACAGGTGAACAATGCGCAGCACACTCTCAACCACGTTCCACCAATGCGCGTCGCTTGCCCTGGCGCTGCTGCTGAGCCTGACGGCAGGCGCCATCTCCGCCCGTGGCCGCGGTGACGATCCGTTGCGCCCCTTCGGCGAGGGATTGGCGCCGGTGATGCAGCCAGCCTCATCGACGGTCTACCTGCCGATCATCTCGATGCAGCCTGCGCCGCCGGAGACGCCTGCCAACCTGTTGGCAAATGGCGACTTCGAGCGCGGCGATCTTTCTGGCTGGGAAGCCGACGCCGGCGCCTCGATCAGCAGCACCCACATTCATAGCGGCGCCTGGGCAGCCTGCCTGGACAACACCCTGCTGCGGTCGACGTGGCGCGCGGTGCAGCCGGGCGTTGCCTACAAGCTCACGGCCTGGGTGAAGATCGTCGAGGATACAAGCGCCGGGGGCAGCCAGTGGGGCGGCTTCATCCTGCGCGTGAATGGGCTTGACTGGCAGACGCTGGCGCAGAGCGACGCGCTGCTGGCGGCGACGCACGGACGGACATGGTTCAAGACAGCCCTGACCTTCACCGCGACCACATCCCAGGCGTCGGTCGATGTGGGTTACTTTGGCGACAGCGGACGCCGCATGCTCGTCTGCGTGGACGACATTGCCCTCTTTCGCAAGGCCGACAATCTGCCGCCGCGCATCGAAGCGAACCTTAGCCCCACAACCCTGACCGGGCTGCCGATGCCCCAACACTTCAACCTGACCGGCGACGACCCCGACGGCGCCATCGTGCGCGTGCTGTGGGATTTTGGCGATGGGGGACGGGCGCTGACGTGGACAGGGGAGCGGCGCGCTGGGTTGCCCGGCGTCTACACCGCCACCGTCACCGTCGCCGACGACGAGGGCGCCATCACGACGCAACACGTGCCGTGGCAGGCGACCGGCGCTGGCTGGCCCGTCATCGTTATCACCGCGCCTGCCGCCAACGTGACCTCCGTCGCCACCGCCACCTTGCAGCTTGCGGGCGGCGCCAGCGCTGGCGTGACCGAAGTGCGCGTGAGCACCGATCGCGACGTCGCCGTCACCGCCGTCGGCACGACGAACTGGCGCGCCGTCATACCACTGCGCCCTGGCGCCAACCGCATCCTTGTTCAGGCGCGCGACGCACGCGGGCGCATTGTCACGGCGGAGCGCAGCGTGCGCTACCTCCCGCCCGCTGCGCTGCGGTTTGCCGATGTCACCGCGCCTGCGACGGGCGCACGCTGGGAGCCGCTCACGATCACCTTTGCGCTGGAAAACTCGGCCGCGGCGCACCCGCACCTGCCCTACGATCCGACGCCGCCGCCCGGTCTGGAGTGGGTGGCGGGGGTCACGGTGGAAGCCAACTTCACCCCAGACAACTGGGCGACGGTCTACACGCGGCCAGCTTTTCTGCATCAGCCTTACGAGCGCGCGCTGAAGGACGGTCGAGAATGGCTCTATCCTCAGGGCGACCCACGCTGGACTGTGCGCTTCGCCCCGCCTGCGGCGGGGAACTGGCAATTCCGTCTCACGGCGCAGGAAGCAAAGGGCAGTGCAGCGTCTGGGGTCTACAGCTTCACCGTCAGTGCGCCCGTCAATCCCGAAAATCACGGCCCAATTACAGTGGCGACGCAAGACAGCCGCTACTTCGCCTTTGCCGATGGCACGCCGTTTCTGGGCGCTGGACACGGGATCGGCTTCGACGCCGACGCATTTTCCTACGCGGCGACCGCCCGCTTCGATGCCATCGGCGCGGGCAACCAGAACTTCTTCCGCTGGTGGCTGGGCGGCGCGCTGTGGGGATCGGCCTGGCAGCCGTGGCGTTCGCGCACCCTCGACGGCGACGGCTACCTCCCCGCCACCGGACTGACGCTCGACCGCGCTTACGCCAACGGCCTGGCTTCTCTGCGGTTGGATAGCGCCAACCCGATCCTGTTCTACGGCTTCGACTCAGGCATGCCGGGTCTCGTGCCAGGGCGCACCTACCGGCTGCGCGTGCGCTGGCGCACGGAGGGAATCGACGCAGCGGTCGACCCGACGCAGCCCTACGGCGTTGCACTGAAGTTCACCGACTGGCCCGAAGTGGGCGATACGGCGCGCTTTCCAGCGTTGATCGCTCCGGTGCACGGCGACACGCCCTGGCACATTGCGGAGGCGGATTTTGTCGCCAACGCTGACTTCCCGACGCAATATCTAACGCTTGTGCTGGAAAATGTAGCTGACGGCGCCGCCTACGTGGACATGGTGGCGCTCTATACTGTGGAAGAAGGCGGTGCGACCGGCGCCCAACTCCTGCGCAATCCACAGGCGAACAGCCATCTCACCTACGACGACCGCCGCGCGGCGGGCATCGATGCCATCCTGAGCGAAGCGAACCAGCGCGGCCTCTACTTCAAACTCGTGATCAGCGAGAAGAACGAGTGGCTGCTCAATCGGCTGGGGCCGGAGGGTCTGCCCGATCCGCTGGGCGGCCACTTCGACGCGGCGGCGGGCACGGCGGGACGCTGGCTGCACGCTGCCTACTGGCGCTATCTATCAGCCCGGTACGGGGCGATGCGTGCGGTGCATTCATGGGAGCTGGTCAACGAGGCCGCGCCCGGCTTTGGCGAGCACTTCCGGTTGGCGGCGGCGCTGGCGACTCAGGCCGCCGCCGACGGCAACCCGCATCTCGCCAGCACCTCGACGTGGGCGACGCTGGCTGAGGATGCCTGGCTGCACCCGGAAAGCGCGCCAATCAGCTACGTGGACTTTCATGCGTATGTCAATAACACAGGCTGGCTTGAGCCGAAAGTCGAATTGACCAACGACAGCGCCCGCCTCTTTGCCGCCTATGATCGCGCGGCGTTGGCGGCCGGCTTTGGCAAGCCCGTCGTCTGGGGCGAGCTGGGCATCGACGGGATGCAGACCACCGACGAGGAGGAGCCGCGCCTGGCGGAAGATACGGATGGCGTCTGGCTGCACAAGCTAATGTGGGCGCGGCTGGGGCCGGGCGGCGTCTACCCGCTCTACTGGTACACCGAAAACATCGACGCCCTCGCGCTGCACCCCATCTTTGGCGCGTGGCGACGTTTCATGGCCGGGATACCGCTGGCGAACGGGCGCTACGTCGATGCTGCGGCAACGACCTCCACCGCCGACCTGCGCGTCCTGGGGCAGAAGGACAGTACAGGCGGGCAGGCGCATCTCTGGCTCGACAACGCCCGCCACACCTGGCGCAACGTCGTGAACGGCGCCGTCATCCCGGTGGTGAGCGGCGTGATCACCGTGAACATGGGCGCGCCCAACGCCGTCTTCCGCGCCACCTGGCACGACACGCGCACCGGTCTCCCCGGCGCCACCCAGAACGTCACCGCCGACGCCGACGGGAACGTACACCTGCGCGTCACTGCGCTGGCAACCGACCAGGCCGTGAAGCTAACGCACAGCACAGCCCGGTGACACAGCACAGCCCGGTGACACAGCACAGCCCGGTGACACAGCACAGCCCGGTGACACAGATGCTTCAAAGACTCCGTCCAGAATTCCACGATTGTGTAAAATTGCACAATATTTGCGTAATGTTCGTGTTATACTGGCGTTGAATCGTAAGCGTGTGAACCACAAAAATTGCTTCTACCGTATGCTACATTCCAGTTTTCGCGGAGGCTATGATATGATCGAATCCACTATTTGACGCTGCACGGCGTTTTTACGTTCCAGTCATACAAACAGGGTTGCAACAGAATAGGAGTTTGCGATGCAAGTTGCTGTGCTGCCACGCTCATCGATCGGGAAGAAAGCGTTGATGGCCGTCACCGGCGCGGTGTGGATCGGCTATCTGATCCTGCACATGTGGGGCAATCTACACATCTTTCAGGGCCAGGCGGAATTCAACCACTATGCAGAGTTCTTGCGGGAAGTCGGTGCGCCTGTCTTCTCACACGCGCAGGTGTTGTGGTTGATCCGCATCGTGATTGTCGTTTCCCTGGTGGCGCATATGTGGTCGGCCTGGGAACTCTACTTGCAGGCGCGCCAGGCGCGTTCGACCAGTTACGCCGTCAAGCGGGTCGTGCAGGCTAACTACGCCTCGCGCTTCATGCGCATCGGCGGCGTCGTGATCATCCTTTTTGTGATCTTCCACCTTGCTCAATACACCTGGGGCTGGATCACCCAGTTTGATCGCAGCGATCCCTACACCAACGTCATCATTGGGTTCTCCAACCCGGTGATTGTGCTGTTTTACTTGCTGGCCCTGGCGTCATTAGGGTTGCATCTCTTTCACGGTGTATGGAGCATGTTCCAGACGTTGGGACTGAACAGCCGCCGCTATGATGGCTTCTTCCGTGGGCTGGCGATCTTTGTGGCGCTGGTGGTGCCGATCGGCTTTGCCACAGTTCCCCTGTCAGTCATGTTTGGATTCTTGAAGTAGGAGCGCGCAGATCATGAGTGTTACAACAACGCAGACAATGACCGAAGTGCCTACCTTCGTCGAAGCCACCCTGGATGGCCGCGTGCCATCCGGCCCTGTGCAGACGATGTGGGAGCGTACAAAGTTCGAGATGAAGCTGATCAACCCCAGCAACCGCCGCAAGTTCAAGGTGATCATCGTTGGCTCTGGGCTGGCGGGCGGCGCAGCAGCGGCGACGCTGGGCGAACAAGGCTATAATGTCGAATGTTACGCCTATCAAGACAGCCCGCGGCGCGCACACAGCGTGGCGGCGCAGGGCGGCATCAATGCGGCCAAGAACTACCGCAACGACGGCGATAGCGTCTACCGCCTCTTCTACGACACGGTCAAGGGCGGCGACTTCCGCGCCCGCGAGGCGAATGTCTACCGTCTGGCTGAGGTGAGCAACGCCATCATCGACCAGTGCGTGGCGCAGGGCGTGCCCTTTGCGCGCGAGTATGGCGGCATGCTCGACAACCGCTCCTTTGGCGGCGCCCAGGTTTCACGCACCTTCTACGCGCGTGGGCAGACCGGACAGCAACTGCTACTTGGCGCCTATCAGGCGCTGGCGCGGCAGATTGCTGCGGGCACGGTCAAGATGTTCACGCGCACCGAGATGCTCGACCTGATCGTCATCAATGGGCGGGCGCGCGGCATCGTCGTACGCGACATGCGCACGGGTGAAATCACGCCGCGCCTGGCGGACGTGGTCGTGCTGGGCACTGGCGGCTACAGCAACGTCTTTTACCTCTCGACCAACGCCAAAGGCTGCAACGGCACTGCAATCTGGCGGGCGCACAAGCGCGGCGCCTATTTTGCCAACCCTTGCTACACACAGATTCACCCGACCTGCATCCCGCCGGTGGGCGAGCATCAATCCAAGCTGACATTGATGAGCGAGTCGCTGCGCAACGACGGGCGCATCTGGGTGCCCAAACAGCCCGGCGACACACGTCCAGCCGACCAGATTCCTGAGAACGAACGCTACTACTACCTGGAAGAGATGTATCCCAGCTACGGCAATCTGGCGCCGCGCGACATCTCCTCACGCGCCGCCAAACGTCAGGTGGACAGCGGACGCGGCGTAGGGCCGCTGCGCAATGGCGTCTATCTCGACTTCGCCGACTCGATCAAGCGGCTGGGCGAGAAAGTGATCCGCGATCGCTACGGCAATCTCTTCGACATGTACGAGAACATCACCGGCGAAAACGCCTACAAGACGCCGATGCGCATCTACCCGGCGCCCCATTACACGATGGGTGGGCTGTGGGTGGACTACTACTTGATGAGCAACATCCCCGGCTTGTTCGTGATCGGCGAGGCGAACTTCTCCGACCACGGCGCCAACCGGCTCGGCGCCAGCGCGCTGATGCAGGGTCTGGCGGATGGCTATTTTGTGTTGCCGGCCACCCTCCCCAACTACCTGGCCTCGACGAAACTCGAAAAGGTGGACGCAGGCGCCGACGCCGTCAAGGAGGCTGTCGCCAATGTTCAGAACATCACGCAGCGGTTGATGAACACCAAGGGCACGAAAAGCGTCGATCACTATCACCGTGAGCTGGGCAAGATCATCTGGGAATACTGCGGCATGGGACGCACGGCGGAAGGACTGCAAAAGGCGCTCCAGCTAATTCCAGAGCTGGAAGCCGAGTTCTGGGAGAATGTGCGCGTCACCGGAACCGCGAACGAGCTAAACCAGGAGTTGGAAAAAGCCGGACGCCTGGTGGACTATTTCGAGTTGGGGCGGCTGATGTGCATCGATGCGCTCAACCGGAACGAGTCGTGCGGCGGTCACTTCCGCGAAGAATACCAGACGGAAGAAGGCGAGGCGCAGCGCAACGACACCGAATATGCCTACGTAGCCGCCTGGGAGTACACCGGCGACGACAGACCGCTGCTGCACAAGGAACCGCTGAAATTCGAGACCGTCAAGCTGGCGACGCGCAGCTACAAGTAAAAGAGGAACCACATCATGCGACTCAAACTACGCATCTGGCGCCAGAAGAACGCTCAGTCCGAAGGTAGATTCGTCGACTACAACCTGGATGGCGTCAGCGAAGATAGCTCATTTCTGGAGATGCTCGACCTGCTGAACCAGCAGCTCATCGACCGCAACGAAGAGCCGGTGCACTTCGACCACGACTGCCGCGAAGGCATCTGCGGCATGTGCGGGTTGATGATCAACGGCATCGCCCACGGCCCCAAGGCAGCGGTGACGACATGCCAGCTTCACATGCGCGTCTTCAAGGATGGCGACAGCATCACGATCGAACCGTGGCGCGCCAAAGCCTTCCCCGTGATGAAAGACCTGATCGTCGATCGTTCCGCTTTCGATCGCATCGTGCAGGCGGGCGGCTACATTTCTGTAAACACCGGCCAGGCGCCCGACGCCAATGTCATCCCTGTGCCCAAAGAACAGGCAGACCGCGCCATGGATGCGGCAGCCTGCATCGGCTGCGGCGCGTGCGTGGCGGCGTGCCCCAATGGCTCGGCGATGCTCTTCACCTCGGCCAAGCTGGCGCACCTCAACTCCTTACCCCAGGGTCAGGCGGAGCGCTTCGACCGCGCAGTGCTGATGGTGAATCAGATGGACGCCGAGGGCTTTGGCGGCTGCACCAACATCGGCGAGTGCGAAGCCGTCTGCCCGAAAGAGATCAGCCTCGACTTCATCGCCATGATGAACCGAGATCTGCTGCGCGCCAGCTTGATGGGCAAGGGCAAGCGCTAGACGCCACGCCCGCCAGGTGAACAAGCATGCAAGAGAGCGGCGTGCACCGCTTTCTTGCATGCTTGTTCACCCACTACAGCCCACGTGTACAAGCAAGCCGAGCCGCCCGACGGACTGCAACCCGCTTTTGATGCCCCTCAGAAGCTGTGTTACATTGAGTGCGTCCATTCCATTTTCTTCTCAGCAAGGAGACATACAATGCAAGTACATCGCCGTATCTTGTCTGCGCTCCTGGCTTTGAGCCTGGCGGCGTCTTTCACGACGCCAGCATTGGCGCAAACGCCATGGCCAAGTGGTCGCGGTGGCAACCCACCCGGTGTAGCGACAGTGGCGCCGCAAGCTCCCGTCGTCACGCCCGACGCCAACGCACGCCCGTTCACACGCATCTCGCCTGAGGAAGCCGCCCCAATCTTGCGAGATTTGCCAGCGCGCACCTGGTCGGCGCCGCGCGAGATGGCGCTGCCAGCCAGCCGTCCACAGGCCTCTGCCGCCGCCTTCGACGCCCAGGGCGACCAGGTGATCAACGTCATCGCCCACCTGGAAATGCCAGCCTTGCTGCAGGGCGTCAGCGCCAGCGCCGATGGCGCCGTGCGCGCCGCGTATGCCGAAGCCTTAGCCGCCGAACAGGCGCGCGTCTCGGCCGACATCGCCGCGTTGGGCGGCAACGTGGTCTTCACCTTCAACACGCTCAGCAGTGGCATTGCCGTGCAGATTCCAGCCAATCGGGCGGCCAGCCTGGCTGGAATTCGCGGCGTCAGCCATGTCTCGCAGGTGCGCGATTACACCCGCGACCTGAAGGAGACCGTGCCCGTCATCGGCGCCCAGTTCCTGCAAGAAATCGGCGTCAAGGGCGCGGGCGTGAAAGTGGCGGTGCTCGATTCCGGCATCGATTTCACGCACCTGGCATTTGGCGGACCGGGCACCGTGGCCGCCTGGGAGGAAGCCTACTACGGCAACAATCCAGACTGCGACCCCGGCGTCGATCATGATCCGGACTGCGCCTATGCCAGACCTGCCAATCCTGCCCTCTTCGGCCCCGCCGCCCCCGCGTCAAAGGTGGGTTCGACTGGTTGGGCGAGGCGTGGCGCAGCGGCAGCGATCCGATTCTGCCTGACGCAAATCCAATTGACATCGAAGGCCACGGCACCCACGTCGCCGACATCATCGGTGGGCTGGGCTATCCTGCTGGCGTCAATGCCGATGGGCCATACCCGGCCAAGGGCGTCGGCGTAGCGCCGGAGGCGGACCTCTATGGCTTCAAGGTGTGTGCGTCGTTCACCACCTCGTGCAATGGCCTGGCGTTGCTCAAAGCGATGGACAACGCCGCCGACCTGGACGGCAACCCCACCACCGTCGACCCGGCGGATGTGATCAACATGTCGCTCGGCTCACCGTACGGCCAGCCAGAAGACGACCTGACCTTCTTCACCAACCAGGCGGTCAGCCTCGGCATCATCGTGGTGGCGTCGGCGGGCAACTCCGCCAACAAGCCGTACATCGTCGGCAGCCCGTCGATGGCCGATGGCGCCATCAGCGTGGCACAGACTACCGTCCCCTCGGCGACGCGTTACCCGCTCTTCTACGAATCCACGGCGGTCACCGGCACGATCGAGAACGCCGTCTGGCAGAACTGGTCGGTGCTGCCCGGCAACACGCTGGTGCAGGGGCCGCTCGCCTATGGCAACGCCGACGGCAGCAACAAGAACGGCTGCGCCGCCTACACCGACAACATGACCGGCAAGGTGGTGCTGGCGGATCGCGGCGGCTGCAACTTCACGTTGAAGGCCAAGAATGCGTCAGCCGCCGGTGCAGTGATTTCGCTGATCGGCCTGGTGGCGCCGGGCGACCCCTTCGAGGGTGGCGACGGCGGCGACCGCCCCATCAACATCCCCTCCTTCATGATCAACCAGGCGACGGCAAACATTCTCAAGGCGCAGATCGCCAACGGCGTCGTCGTCGGCATCGACCCGGCGGACGCCATCAACCTGGCCTTCACAATGGTGGGCAGCTCATCGCGCGGCCCGCGCAACCACGATGGCGTCATCAAGCCAGACATCGGCGCACCGGGCGCCTCGGTCTCAGCCATTGCGGGCGGCGGCGCAGCCAGCGGGCCATTCGGCGGCACCTCCGGCGCGGCGCCGATGGTCTCCGGCGTGGCGGCGCTCCTGAAGGGTGTTTACGGCGACAGCCTGCTGCCCCAGCAGTACAAAGCGCTGCTCATGAACACGGGCGACCCCATCTACAACGACGTGCCGCGCGACGACCTGGCGCCAGTCACGCGCGTGGGCGGCGGGCAGGTGAACGCCCGCAGCGCCTACTACAGCAAACTCATCGCCTGGGACAGCACCGACGCCGACTCGCCGCTATCCTGGACGGGCAGCATGTCCTTTGGCTATGTGCCAGCCAGCCGCTATCAGGTCTACACGCGGACGTTGACGATCCAGAACCAGGGGCCGCTGGGTCAGGGCATCAACGTGTCGTCGTGGTTCCGCGCAAGCGAGGATGCGGCGCAGGGCGTCTTTGTGACGCCACAGGTGACCACCGCCTTCATCCCGGCGGGGAGCAGCATCGAAGTGCCGGTCGTGCTCGAAATCTTCCCGGGCGGCAATGGCGACCTTGGACTCGGCCCGCTGCACCCGTGGGTCGTCAATCGCGGCAATCTGGGCGCCGATGGCAGCTCGCTGCAATTCCAGGAATATGACGGCTACGTGTTGATCGAGTCGCAGTCCAACGATCCGATCCATGTGGTCTGGCAGGTGCTGCCCAAGGCAGCGGCGGACACTATAGTAAACGTCACCGGGGTGGGAGCAGGCGCCCTGGTCAACGCCTCCGCTGGCGTCACGGGTACAACCGATATCTTCAGCCTGATCGAAGTCGACGGCAACGACTACGACTACACCATTGGCGATTGCACCTCGATCGGGCTGCCGCCCGGCTGCAACCAGTCGCCGGTCGATATTTACGAAGTGGGCGTGCGCGCCTATACGGACACGCTGCCATACGACTTCCTGGAGTTCGCCGTCACGATCTGGGACGCTCCCTATCGCGCCGGTCAGTACCCGCCCGAGTTCGACATCTACATCGACTCCAACGCCGATGGTACAGACGACTACGTGATCTTCAATGGCGACCTCACCCTCAACGCCAGCGACGGCCGCAACGTCGTCTTCCTGGTCGATCTGGCGGCCACCCCGCAGACGGCTCAACCGCAGTACTTTATCGATTCAACGCTCAACTCCAATAACTTCATTCTGCCGATGGATGCCGCAGCGATCGGTGTGACGCCGGGGCAGTCCTTCCGCTTCAGCGTTTTCGCCTACGACGCTTACTTTACCGGCGCACTGTGGGATTGTGCGCCCAAGGTGAACAATGTCTGCGCTGGCGCCTACCAGTACACGCCTGGCGGCGCTCGCTACGACGTGCCCGAGGCTCAGCTCTTCCCGACCGTGCCGATCGGTGGCAGTGCAGCGTTCTCCTGGACGACTTCGGCGGCGGCGGCGGAAGCCTCACCCGATCAGATCGGGCTGCTCTTCCTGCACCGCAATGCACTTGTCGGGCGCGAGTCCGATCATATCGTGTTCACGGAGACCTATCTGCCGATCATCAAGAAGTAAGGCGGGCGCTCGCCCCGCACAGCAAGAAATCGCCCCGGCGTGACGCCCCCCGCTGTCACGCCGGAGGCGGTGACCTACGGTGAAAGTCACGCCGGGGGCGGTGACCTACGGTGAAAGTCACGCCGGAGGCGGTGACCTACGGAGAAGTGACCTCCGGCGTGACGCCCCCCCGCTGTCACGCCGGAGGCGGTGACCTACGGTGAAAGTGGCTTTGCCCCAACCATGAAGTAGACCTGCCCTATCAGCCCGTCATCCGAACTTGCGCAATTGTTGGTGCTGGTGCTACGCTACCAACGATTTTCCTCACTACGCAGTTGGTCCCTTGTTTCACAGGAGCATACTTCCATGAAGAACCGCAGCGTACGCATGACCTTGACTCTGTTGCTGTTGCTGGCATTTTTGCTGCCGGCGCAAGTCACGCCAGGGGTGGCAAGCGCGGCCACCCTGGAGCAGGCGCCGCCCCCGCCGACGTCGCCGCCTCCGCCGTTACGGGAGACGATTGGAAACAAAGCAGGCGTACAGCCCAACCAGGCCACACCGCGCGTCGTCGGTGAAACGGATGTAGAGGGCGCCCTGCCTGCCATTTACATTGTCCAGTTGCGCGATCAACCGCTTGCCAGCTATCGTGGCGGCGTTGCCAACCTGACGCCGACCAGCCCCGCCGTCACGGGCGCCAGCCTCGACACCGCCAGCAGCGCGGCGCAAGCCTATCTCGGCTATCTGACAGCGCAGCAACAGGCGGCCCTGACCGCGATCGCAGCGGCGCTGGGACGCCCGGTCACAGTGAAATTCACCTACCAGGTGGCCTTCAATGGCTTTGCCCTGGAGTTGACCCCGCGCGAGGCCGCCACCGTTGCCCGGCTCGACGGCATCCGGCTGGTGCAGCGCGACTTCCTGGATCAGCCACAGACCGACCATGGCCCGGCCTGGATCGGCGCCCCCGCCGTCTGGAGCGGCGCCCCTGGCACAAAGGGAGAGGGGATCGTCGCTGGCATCATCGACACCGGCATCAACTTCAGCAGCCCGTCCTTTGCGCGCGCTGGCGGCGACGGCTATGTGCACACCAACCCGCGCGGCAAGTTCTACGGCGTCTGCGATCCGACCAGCGCTGTCTACAACGCCAGCTTCACCTGCAACGATAAGCTGATCGGCGCGTGGGACTTCGCCGACAGCGCCGAACCGCCGGATGGCCCCGCCGACAACGACGGCCACGGCAGCCACACAGCCAGCACCGTGGCAGGCAACTTTGTCAGTGCTTCACTGGTGGCGCCGACGACCGTCTACGCCGCCAACATCTCCGGTGTGGCGCCGCACGCCAGCATCATCGCCTACGACGCCTGTGGCGAGGCGGGCTGCCCTGGCAGCGCACTGGTCGCAGCCATCAACCAGGCGGTCGCCGACGGCGTCGATGTGATCAACTACTCGATCGGCGGCGGCTCGCGCGACCCCTGGCAGAGCGCCGACGCCCTGGCTTTCCTGGCGGCGCTTGACGCTGGCATCTTTGTCGCTGTCTCCGCGGGCAATGACGGCCCAGGCGCCGCCACGATGGGCTCGCCAGCCAATGCGCCCTGGGTGACTGCCGTCGCCGCCGCCACACATGACCGTCTGTTGGCGAACGGTTTGGTCGCCATGACCGGCGGCGTGCAGGCGCCCCCGGCGGACATGGCGGGGAAAGGCATCACCGGTCCCTACGGCCCGGCGCAGATCGTCTACGCCGGCAATTACACCAGCACCCTGGGCAGCGCTGACCCGAAGTGCCTGCAACCCTTCCCACCCGGCGTTTTCAACGGCCAGATCGTCGTCTGCGATCGCGGCACGAACGCCCGCGTGGCAAAGGCTGCCAACGTCCAGGCGGGCGGTGCAGGTGGCTTCGTGCTTGCCAACGATGCCGCCAGCGGCGCCTCGCTTGCCGCCGACGCCTATTCTTTGCCCGGTGTGCACATCAGCCACGCTGATGGCGTTGCACTCAAGACCTGGATCGCCGCTGGCGGCGTCACCACCGCCACCATTGCCGGCGTCGCCCCCAACATCAACATCGCCAATGGTGACATCCTGGCGGCCTTCAGCTCGCGCGGCCCCGACGCCACCTCACCCAACGTCCTCAAGCCGGACGTAGCCGCGCCGGGCGTCGACATCTTTGCGGCAGTCGCTGCTGGCATCGAGTACAACATCCTCAGCGGCACGTCGATGGCCAGCCCCCACACGGCCGGCGCAGGCGCGCTGCTGAGCAAACTCCATCCAACCTGGTCGCCCGCCGCCATCCGCTCGGCGTTGATGCTGACCGCCAAGAGCGCGCTCCTCAAAGACGACGCCGTCACGCCCGCTGATCCCTTCGACATCGGCGCCGGTCGCGTCGATGTCGCCGCGGCGGCGCAGATCGGCTTTGTCCTCGACGAGAACGCCCGCGCCTTCTATGCCGCAGCCCCCGCCTTGGGCGGCGATCCTCGCACGCTCAACGTTGCCAGCCTGACGGATGCGCAGTGCGTCGGCCTCTGCACCTGGACGCGCGCCCTGACCAGCGTCGCCCCCACCGCTCACGACTACACCGTCACCGTCACCTCGCCGCTGAGCATGACTTTGAATGTGCAGCCCGATCACTTCACGCTGCAGCCGGGCGGTGCGCAGGTGCTCACCATCACGGCGGATGTCAGCGCGGCGGCGCTCGATGCGTGGGTCTTCGGCCAGGTCACTATTACGCCGGAAAACAACCCGCCGTCCACTGCACACATGCCGGTGGCGGTGTACACGCGCGCCGGCGCCGCACCCCTTGGCGTCAGCGAAGTCACCATCAACACGCGGCGCAATCAGGGACAGACCACGCTGGAGGGCATCCGCGCCATCAACACCATCTCGCTCACCAAGGCGCTCTATCTTGGCGCTGCCCAGGTGATCACAGGCTATGTGGCGCAGGACCCCACCAACCTCGACCCCTACGACATCCACAACGGCGGCGTCTACACCACCCTTGTGTCGATCAGCGATCCGACCACCGCGCGCCTCGGTGTTGCCGTCGATGACACCACCGCCATCGATCTCGACCTGTTCGTTGGCGTTGACGCCAACAGCAACGGTCAACCAGACCCCGGTGAGGAGCTCTGTCGCAGCGCCAGCGCTTCCGCCTTCGAATTTTGCGCCATCGAGGAGCCAACCACCGGCAATTACTGGATTCTGCTGCAAAACTGGCAAGGCTCCGGCGCACCGCTCGACTTCTTCGCTATGTCGGTGACGCAGGTTAGCCGCAACAACCAGTCAGCCAGCTTCACCGTGAGCGGGCCAGACAGCGCCGCCCTCAACACCCCCTTCGACCTCCTGCTGCAGTGGAACTTCGATCCCTTTGCGGCAGGCAGTGTGCGCCTGGCGCTGCTTGAGGTGGGCACAGACTCCAGCCACCCGAACAACATCCTCTCGCTGCCGGTGACGCTGGCGCGCCAGACCGACGACGTGACCATCGATGTCGATGCCGGCGCGTATGTCCAGCCTGGTGAGCGCCTGACCTACACCATCGGCATCAATCCCGAACCGACCGCAGCCAACCCAACCAGCTACACCGTCACCGCCACGCTGCCCGCTGGCCTGACCTACGTGTCTGGTTCAGGCGTGCTGGCGAGCAGCGCCCAACGCGTCGCCGCCGACCCGGTAGTGAATGGCAACCAGTTGATCTGGCAGGTCAACAACATCGCCACTGCGCCGCGCTACGTGATGAGCGACAACAACCCGGCCAGTTCACACTATAGCCCGAACTGCACCACGCCCTTTGGCGATAGCTTCCTCCATCTGGCGGACTTCGGCATCGCCGCGCGCTCTGCCATCAGCGGCACCGGCAAGACCTGGAACGTCGACGCCTTCTTCGGCGGCGACGCGCCCTATGACTTCTACGGCGACGCCTACCCCTCGCTCTTCCTGACCGACGACGCCTTGCTTTCGGTCGTTGGCTACGATGCCGCCCTCAACAGCGGCGTCAACGCGCCCATCCCGACGGCGGCGCTGCCCAATGCCCTGCTGGCGCCGTACTGGGCCGACTTCAAGGTGGTCTACGACCAGCCAGCGGGCGCGGGTGTGCGCATCGCCGGCGCAGGCGGTGGCGCTTTGATGATCGTCGAATACGACGGCTTGCAGCGCAACGACGGGCAGCCAGGCAGCTTCGACGTGCAGGCGTGGGTCATGCGCTCCGTCGACTATGACTACCCGGAGATCATCTTCGCCTACGACAACATCACCGGCACGCTGCCTGGCGGCGTGATCGGCATCGAGGACAGCCTGGGCGCCACTGGCATCCCCTACACCGACACCATCTCCAACAACCTGCTGATCTGCTACGACTGGGCGCCGGAGCAGGTCAACCTGAGTTACGCCGTCGATGTCAAAGCGGATGCACCGCTCAACGCCGGGCAGACAACCACCGTGCAAAGCACGCTCACCTCGCCCAACACCGGCCCGGCGACGACGGAGAACACCGTCTTCGTCACCGGCGTGGTGCTGCAGATGAGCATCGACGGCACTGCGCGTGCATTGCCGGGCACACCCATCACCTACACGCTCACCGTCACCAACAGCGGCGACGCTGCTGCCCAGGACCTGACTGTGATGGCGGAACTGCCGCTTGGCTCACAGCATCTTGCGGGTGGCGCTGTGCAGGACGGCATCGTCACCTTCCTCATTGCCACACTCGGCGCTGGCGCCAGCGCACAACTGCAATACAGCGTGCAACTGGCGCCAGCCACCGCGACAGAAGTGGCGGCGGCGGAAGTGGCGCCAGCCCGCACCCAGGCGCCCACCATCGTTGGCGGCGCGCCCGCCGACCCCGGCGAGTATCCATGGCAGGTGGCGTTGCTCTACGCCAGCGACGGCGCCTGGTGGGGGTGTGGCGGTTCGCTGCTCACGCCAACCTGGGTCGCCACCGCAGCGCACTGCGTCACCAGCGGGCCGTTTGTGGCTTCACCCGCCGCGCTCAACGTGGCGGTGGGGCGCTACAACATCAACAGCACCCAGGGCCAGCGCATCCCCGTCGCCGAAGTCCTCGTGCACCCGGATTGGGACTTCTTCACCTACGACAACGACGTGGCGTTGCTGCGGCTTGCCACGCCGGCCGTGCTCACCACCACCGTGCAGACGATTCCGCTGGCGACCGTCTCGGACAGTTCGCTCTATGCCGCCGGCGCGCCAGCCATCGTCACCGGCTGGGGTACACGCACCGCAGGCGCCGACGACTTCCCCGACGAACTCTACGAAGTGCAGGTCCCGATTGTGGCGCAAAGCGCCTGTCAGTTTGCCTACAGCACCGTCGGCGACACCATCACCGACAACATGATCTGCGCCGGTCTGGTGCAGGGTGGCAAGGATTCGTGCCAGGGCGACAGCGGCGGCCCGCTGGTCGTGCCCGCTGGCAGCGGCTTCAAACTGGCTGGCATCGTCAGTTGGGGTCGGGACTGCGCCCAGCCCGGCTTCCCAGGCGTCTACACGCGCGTCGCCGCTGTCGCCGACTGGATCGCCCAGGAGCAGGCCACGCTGCGCACAGGTCGCTACATGGTCACGGATGGCAGCGGGCAGCCCGGTCACAGCTACGTCGGCGACGACATTGTGACGACGCTGGTGCAGGCGCTCCACAACTGGCTGCCCTATCTGGCGAAACCATGACCTGACACCACCAGCGCGCCCAGGCCGCTGGTGCGAGGGGCGAGTTGCGCGGGACGACGCCGGCTCGCTGCTTTCATCGTTCGTTGCGCCGACAAGGCGTAGACACTGATCAGAAAATGAGGGACAGCGCTTTCCTGTCCCTCATTTCTTTGGTACGATGCAAGCATTCGTCAACCATGTCAGAACGGGAGCCTGACCGATGACCCAATTTGCTGCAATGCCGATTCTCCGCGCCGTCAACCCTACACCGCCGCCCGACGACGCCCCGCTGGATACACCCGCCCTCTACTTCAACAAGGAACTGAGCTGGGTCGACTTCAACTGGCGTGTGCTGGCGCTGGCGATGGATGAACGCACGCCGCTGCTGGAGCGCGTCAAGTTCGTCGCCATCACCGCCAGCAACCTGGACGAATTCGTGCAGAAGCGCATCGGCGGTCTGCGTCGACAGGAGGCCGCGGATGTGCGCCAGCTCTCCGACGATGGCCGCACGCCGACCGAGCAGTTGCGCCTGTTGCATCATGCCACCACCCAAATCCACAGCCGCATGACTGCACTCTGGGAGAATGAACTGAAGCCGCGCCTCGCAACCGAAGCTGGCGTGCACCTGTTGCGCTACACAGACCTGAGCGCCGGGCAGCGCGCTCACCTGCACGAACGCTTTCACGCCGAAATCTATCAGGTGTTGACGCCGCTGGCTGTCGACCCGGGGCATCCCTTCCCCTTCATCTCCAACCTGAGTCTGTCGTTGGCAGTGGTGCTGCGCAACCGCAAACAGCAGAGCACCCACTTTGCCCGCATCAAGCTGCCGCGCCCGCGCCTGCTGGCTGTGCCCGCTGACGCTGGCGGCGCTGGCGCCGAACAAACGCTCTTCCTCCCGATCGAACAACTGGTCGTTGCGCACATCGACGAACTCTTCCCCGGCATGGAGGTCGTCAGCGCACATCCCTTCCGCGTGACACGCAACGCCGATGTGCGCCGCAACGAAGAGGAGGCCGAAGACCTGCTGGAGATGATCTCCGCCGAGTTGCGCGAGCGCCGCTTCGCCGCCGTCGTGCGGCTGGAGGTGGACAAGGCGATGCCGGAGTACGACCGCCAGCTTCTGGTGCGCGAACTCAATCTGCGCCCGGAAGATGTCTATGAGGTCGACGGCCTGCTCGATCTGACCTGCCTCTTCCAACTGGCGGGCGTCGACCGGCCCGCCCTCAAGTATGCGGCCTGGGAGCCGGTGATCCCGCCGCGCCTGCAACTGGAGGGCGAGAGCAAGGACACTCCCGACATCTTCGCCATCATCCGCCAGGGTGACCTGCTGGTGCATCATCCCTATGACTCCTTCGCCGCCAGCACGCAGCGGCTGATCGAGGAGGCCGCCGAAGACCCCCAGGTGCTGGCAATCAAACAGACGCTCTACCGCACTTCGGATGACTCGCCCATCGTCAAGGCGCTGATTCGCGCCGCAGAGAAGGGCAAGCAGGTGGCGGTGCTGGTGGAGGTCTCGGCGCGCTTCGACGAGGCGAACAACATCGAGTGGGCGCAGATCCTGGAGAACGCTGGCGTCCACGTCACCTACGGGCTGGTCGGGCTGAAGACGCACACCAAGGCGACGCTGATCGTCCGCAGCGAGCGCGACCGCATCCGCACCTACTGTCACATCGGCACGGGGAACTACAACCCGAAGACAGCGCGGCTCTACACCGATCTCGGCTTGCTCACCTGCCGGCCCGAATTGGGGCGCGATGTCGTCAACCTCTTCCACTTTCTCACCGGCTATGCGCCCGGCCAGCGCTACGAGCAGGCATTGGTGGCGCCGGAACACATGCGCACACGCTTCGAGGCGCTGATCGACGCCGAGATTGCGCATCAGCGCCAGACAGGTGACGGGCGCGTCATCGCCAAAATGAATGGGCTGGACGACAAACGCATGGTGCGCCGCCTCTACGAAGCATCCCAGGCGGGGGTGCAAATCGACTTGATCATTCGCGGCCACTGCACGCTGCGCCCTGGTCTGCCCGGCTACAGCGACAATATCCGCGTGATTAGCATCCTGGGGCGCTTTCTGGAGCACGACCGCATCTTCTATTTCCACAATCACGGCAGGCCGATCACCATCATCGGCAGCGCGGATTGGCGCACACGCAACCTCACCCGCCGCGTCGAGCTGGCTGTCCCCGTCAGCGACCCTGCCCTCCAGCAGCAGCTCATCGACATCCTCCACGCCGCGCTGGCGGACAACCGCTCCGCCTGGGAGCTCGACGCAGAGGGCTACTATCACCTGCGGCTGCCCGCGCCCGGCGAAGAGGTGCGCGAGTTCCAGCCGCAAATGATGGCAGCGGCAATCAGCAGGAGTGAAGGGGACGAATGACCAGTCTCGACGCCGCCTGCGCCGCCTACGGCCGGCCGCACGACCTCAGCGATGAAGAGATACTGGCGCGGCGGCTGACGTTGAATCTGGAGCGGGCAAGATAGAACACGGATGGGGAGAAGAAACGGATGGGAAGAGGTTGTTCAGTGCTTGACGCTCCGCTATCGCTGAATTATCATCGAGGCGAACTTGTCGACGACAGGCGCAAGCGACAGGAAGGAGACGGCGGATGTTGACCATTTCCAAGAGTAAACTCTTTGCGGACATGCTGCAAATCTTTCGTCAGATTGAACAAAGTGGCGAAGAAGTCATTGTGACAGACAATGACCGGCCAGTTTTGCGCATTCAACCAATTCCACGTAAGGCGGGCGTTGACGAAGTGTTTGCGCCGTATCGCGACCGCGTTGTGATCCACGAGTCGTTAGATACGCCCACCACAGATGAGTGGGGCGAAGTGTAGATGCTTCTGCTCGACACCTCCGCACTGATCTACTGGACGTTTGTTCCCTCCTCGTTGACAGAGCGAGCGTCCGCGGCAATTGCCGCTGCAGAAGTGGTTCTCGTCAACTCGATCTCACTTTGGGAAGTTGCGTTGAAAGTCAAGCGGGGCAAATTGGAACTACCGCTGACTCCTGCTGCCTTCGCTGCCAAATTGGAGATCACCCATCGTGTCCGCATTGAGCCAGTCACTGCGGCGATCTGGCTGGCCAGCGTGGAACTCAACTGGGAGCACAAGGACCCGGCGGATCGGGTGATTGTCGCAACAGCCAGTCTCCTGGGTTGTCCACTGGTGACCTCTGACCTGACAATACACAATTTCTATCTTGCGACAATCTGGTAAGCGCCGCCGCTGCCCACCAGGCAACTTGCAGCCGCCGTCTTCAACGCCTACGGCCGGCCGCACGACCTCAGCGATGAGGAGATACTGGCGCGGCGGCTTGCGTTGAATCTGGAGCGGGCAAGATAGAACACGGATGGGGAGAAGAAACGGATGGGAAGAGGTTGTTCAGTGCTTGACGCTCCGCTATGGCTGAATCATCAGCGACGCGAACTTGTCGCTGGGGCGGCAACGATCAGGAACCGGGTTTCCTGGAGAAACCCGGTTTCCTCTCAGCTTCCCCTCAGCCGTGCATAGAGCGCCGCAGTTTCGGGCGCTGGCGCCACGTCCAGCTCCTCGCGCAGCGTCTCCACGCAGCGCTGATAGGCGCGTGCCACCTGCCCGCGGTCACCCAGTTTGTGATAGGCAACCATCAGGTTGCGATAAGCCCGCTCCCAGCAGTTATCCTGGTCGAGGATGCGTTGGCACAGCTCGATCGCCTCATCGTAACGCGCCTCCGTCAATAAAAGCTCGCTCACCCTGTCCGCTGCTTCCAGGAAGATGGCCGCCAGCCGTTCACGTTAGCCCGCCGCCCATGTCTCATAACGTGCGTCGGGCAGATACTCGCCTTGATAGCAGGTCAACGCTTGCAGCATGTTGTCAAGGTTGGGCGTCGGATGCTTCATCATCTTCACGCTCTGCGTGAATTGATCCGCGTCGATCCACAGGTCAGCGGAGGCACGTAG
>Ga0272446_1000370_pt1 | contig 71445 bp, 59 predicted proteins | sample YNPCB0061_FD_194587 | JGI IMG/M metagenome (GOLD analysis project Ga0272446, IMG submission 194587) | Hot spring microbial mat communities from Yellowstone National Park, WY, United States - YNP-CB-006-1 | ecosystem: Environmental > Aquatic > Thermal springs > Hot (42-90C) > Sediment | place... | reverse complement strand
CCCCCCTAGACCAGCTGTATCCGTGTAAAATGGGCTGCCTCCGCGGCTTTGCAGAGAACCAGTATGACACCAAATCCCCGATATTACGAAGACGATACGGCAATTGGCCGGGGTAACCTGTTTACCTATCTGCTCTTAGTTTGGGCTGGCATTGCCCTCGGCGCGGCGACCTTTTGGGTCGCCAACCATTTCCTGTTCAAGCCGCGGGGTGCCGAGATAGCGATCACGGACCCGACTGCGAAACCCCGCGAGGCGTCGCCCCGCGAACCGCTCGACGCGGAGGAACGCGAGGCCGTTGATCTGTTCAAAAAAGTTAAGCCTAGTGTAGTCAACGTGGATATTGTTCGCGTGCAACGCGACATCTGGACCGATACGCCAACGGAGTACCAAACGGCCACCGGTTCGGGCTTTATCTGGGATGATACCGGGCGGATTGTCACGAACTTCCATGTGATTGCTCCTCTGGCGCGTCGCCCCGACCTGACCGCCCGGGTTGTGCTGGCCGATCGCACCGCCTACGACGCGGTGCTGGTGGGAGCGGCCCCGACCTACGATCTGGCAGTGCTCCAATTCGCACCGCACAACCGCCCGCCTCGTGAGAAATTGCGGCCCATCGATCTGGGCACCTCGCACGATCTGGAAGTGGGGCAAAAGGCCTATGCCATCGGTAACCCCTTCGGTTTAAGCCTGACCATGACCAAAGGCATTATCTCCGCTCTGGATCGCACCATTGAATCGCCGGCCCGCACGCCGATACCCGGCGTCATTCAAATCGATGCGGCCATCAACCCTGGTAACTCGGGTGGTCCACTGCTGGACAAAGCCGGTCGGTTGATCGGCGTGAATACCGCCATTACCAGTCCAACCCCGAATGGTGGTAATGTCGGCATCGGTTTTGCCATCCCAGCCGACACGGTGAATCATGTGGTCACGCAAATCATCCAATCGGGCCGTGCGTTACGACCGGACCTGGGGATTCGCCTGTTCGACCAACGCAAATTGCGCCAAGCACGCTATGACACCGGTGTGATGATCGAGCAGACTGTTCCCAATGGTCCGGCCGATGCCGCCGGACTCTTGGGAATCCGCCGCAATCCCCGTACAGGCCGAACCGAGCCGGGCGACTTGATCGTGGCCATTAACGATGAACCGGTCGATTCGATCGACGATTACGAACGAATCCTGCACAAATTGCGGCCCGGAGATAAAGCCCGGATTAAGATTGTGCGAAAGGACGTTGAACAAGAAGTCACTGTGACAGTGGGGGGAATATAAGAGCACTCATTCCACCTGCGAGCGTGACGTGGCTTCTTCCGGCGGCAAAGCGGCGTTTGTTCTGGAATCGGATCTACACTGAATTTCTGCCCGCTCCTTGCCGATCTTTCTGCGGTTGCTATACTTCGAGCATTGCCGATGGTCGGCAGAACCTCTCCCCGACTGCTCACACGATGCAGCCGGGACGCCTCGGAAGGGTCGTGTCATGGTCAGCAGTGGCGTACTGGCGGATGTGGATTTTATCGAGGAACTGCGGCTCCGCCGATGGGCGCGTGAGAATTACGTCCCCGCCGATGAGCGCGATGCCGGTTGGCATCCGATTATTCTGGAGGAGATGCGCCGCAAGGATGGGGAAGTGAGCGAGGCCGTGCTGGTCAGTTGAACCCACGGTCAACCCCGTTGCGCTGATCAGAATTGTTGCGGGCGTGTCCTGTCCCCCACCCTGGGAGCGGACACGCTTGCTGCATTTGTGGCAGCACGGCGCGCTCAATTCCGCAGATCCGGCCGGCGAGTCGGAAATCCGACCCCCGGACGGAGGACCCACTGATGCGGGGCACGCGGTGAGCAACAAACGGTAGGAGGCCGTGATGGGGTTCTTCAGCGGACGAGTCAGTTTTTTACGCTTCAGGGTGAATGGGGTTGCGCCCCGGGCCTTTGACTCCGAACACCTCGACCGCCTCGCCGATCGACAGGCGGGGCGGCAACGCATCGCCAGTGCCGACGGCATCGAAACCGGCTGGACCGCCGGTGAGCACGTCCTCGACACCGACTTCACCCTCGCCAAGAACATCATTAACGACACGCTCAGTTTTGATCTGCGTGTAGATACCGACAAATTACCGGCCGATCTGCTGCGAGCCTATTACGCCGTGGAGTTGAAAGCCCTGGCACGAAACAATCCGAGTGGTTTCCCCAGCGCGCGGCAAAAACGAGAGGCCCGCGAAGCGGCCCGCGAACGCCTGGAGCAGGAAGCCCGGGATGGTCGCTACCGGAAGCGAAAATGTTACCCCGTGCTCTGGGATCGGCTTTCCAACGAGGTGCTGTTTGGGGCCACGTCGATTACTCAAGTTGATCGCTTGTGTAATCTCTTCGACCAAACCTTCGGGCTGGAAATGGAGTGCATCACCGCCGGCCGACGGGCTTACCATCTGGCCGAAGTTCATGCGCGGACCCGAATGGTGGACGACGCCGCTCCCAGTGCCTTTATCCCCGGGCTCACACCAGCCGACCTGGCCTGGATCGCCGACGAAAGCAGCCGGGATTTCCTCGGTAATGAGTTCTTGCTTTGGCTGTGGTACGTGACAGAAGTCGAATCCGATACACTCCAACTCGCGGATGGTTCGGAAATCACCATTCTGCCGGCTCGAACTCTCACGCTAGAGTGCCCACGAGGGCAGACCGGTTACGAGACGATAACCAGCGAAGGGCCGACGCGACTGCCCGAAGCCCGGCGCGCGATTCAGAGTGGTAAACTGCCCCGCAAGATGGGCTTAACTCTGGTGCGCCACTCCGAGCAGTACGAACTGACCGTGCACGCCGAAACGCTGGCCGTCGCGAGTGCCAAGTTACCGGCCCCAGACGAGAGCATCACCGACCCGCGCGCCCGGCTCGAGGAACGCGCCACGCAGCTCCGCAACCTGATCGAGTCACTGGATCTGCTCTACGATGCCTTTGGCCAACGGCGGTTCGGCAAGCAATGGGAAACCGAGTTGCCGGCCATGCAAAAGTGGCTCAAACGCGAAGATCGGCGAGCCGCCTAACGCCGGGCGCAAGCCACACGCGGCGGTGTTGGCGTTGCCGGAATTGCGGTCAACAAACTAGCATGAAAGCAACGTCAGCCACCCGGGGGTTACCCGCAATGACTACCGTTTCGCGGTTCAATCTTTCCCTTTTGGAACACGCTCCCAAGGTGCCGGGCAAACCCCGGCACAAAACGCGAGAAGTCCGTGTTGGCAACAAGGTGTTCGGCGGGTCGAATCCGATCTGGGTTCAATCCATGACCACGACCGATACCTTCGACGTGGAGGGCACCGTTAAGCAGATCCATGCCCTGGAAGAAGCAGGGTGCGAACTCGTCCGCGTCACCGTTCCCAAACCGGAAGACGCCGGAGCCCTGAGTGAGATCAAGAAGCGAATTGGTATTCCGCTGATCTGCGACATTCATTTCGACTACAAGATGGCTTTGGCGGCCCTTGACCACCCCGTCGACAAGATCCGGATCAACCCCGGTAACATCGGGGGGATGGATCGCTTCCGCCAGGTGATTCGCAAGGCCAAAGATCGGGGTTTACCCATGCGGATCGGGGTGAATGCCGGTAGCCTGGAACGGGAGTTGTGCGAGAAGTACGGCTTTCCCTGCCCGCCGGCGATGGTCGAAAGCGCGCTTCGGTACATCGAAGTCGCCGAGGCGGAGGGTTACCACGATATCATCGTTTCGCTCAAATCCAGCGATGTGCTCGTCGCGGTGGAGGCTTACCGCCTGTATGCCCAGCTGTGCGACTATCCCACGCACATCGGCATCACGGAAGCGGGTAAGCCCCCCTATGCGGTGACCAAGTCGGCTGCCGGGCTTGCTCCGATTCTGCTCGACGGGATCGGTGATACCATCCGAGTTTCACTGCTGGGCGATCCCGTCCCCGAAATTGCTGCTGCCTTCGATATTCTGCAGGCGACCCAACGCCGGGTCCGACGGCCCGAGTTGATCGCCTGCCCCACCTGTGGCCGGCTGGCGATTGATTTGGAGAAGATCATTGCGGAGTTGGAATCGCGGCTGAAGGGCAAACGCCTGCCGGTGAAAATCAGCGTCCTGGGCTGTGTCGTCAACGGTCCCGGCGAGGCTCGCGAGGCCGATATCGGCATTGCGGCGGGCAACGGGCAAGGGATGATCTTCCGCAATGGAGAAATGATTCGGCGCGTGCCAGAAGCCCAAATTGTGGACGCGTTGATGGAAGAACTGGCCCGCTGGGAAGCGGACAACGCTTCCCGCTTGCCCCCCGCCGATGTGGAGGGACTCGGTCGCCGAAAACTTCCGGTCATCGCCGGCTGACGACAGAACATGAGAGACCGTCGGTTCGAGCGGCGAGCCGGTAGTTACGTTTCGTAACGTCTTTGTGAGACTGTTTTTGCATTTCTGCCACTCGGCCTTAGAATAGAGAGTGAAGGAGTTTGGGCCTTGGCTCGGTCGCAGCCGCGGAGGCCCGCTCCCATGGCCCAGATTGACCGCTTGCGGACGAAGCGGTCAGTGGAAGTCGATGTCGGCAGGGCGTGCGAGTGGGTGAGCCGCACCGCACGACCGCCGAGCCAATGCTGTCCGCCTGTGCTGCCCCGGCCCGGGTCGAATCCGAGCGATCGGTAAGCCAGGGTGCAGTTCGGGGAAGCCGCCTCAGAAGCCCTGGGTGCAGTCGGTTGACAACCAGTTGGCTCATCCGGTCTTCCTGCGCCAGCCGGGCACCGCGTTCATCAATCCGAGAAACTGAGCGACAGTTTCTCATACGCCCCTCATCCGCATGGAGTTAATCTCAGATGGTATGGTGGGTGACGAGCAACCCTGAGGGTCAGACGTGCGAATACTGCTAGTAGAAGATTCTCCCCCCATCGTCCGAGCCATCCGTCAGGGGTTGGAGGAAGAGGGATTCGCCGTTGATGTGGCCACCGATGGCGAAGAAGGTGACGTCAAAGCTCGGACAACCGCTTACGATGTCATCATTCTCGACATCATGCTGCCCAAGGTGGATGGGCTGACACTGTTGAAACGGTGGCGCTCCGCAGGTCTGTCCACGCATGTGTTAATGCTGACCGCCAAGACCACCACGCAGGACAAGGTCACCGGGCTGGACACCGGGGCCGACGATTACCTGGCCAAACCGTTTGAGTTCTCGGAGTTGCTCGCCCGCATCCGGGCCTTGGTCCGCCGCGGCCACCAACAAAAAGACCCCGTACTGCGTTGCTATGACCTGGAAATTGATACAGCCTCCCGGACTGTTCGCCGCAGCGGGCAGGTCATTCATCTGACGCCCCGGGAATACGCCTTGCTGGAGTTCTTGGCGTTTAACCGTGGCAAGGTGGTCACCCGCAGCATGATCTGGGAGCACTTGTACGACGAGTACGACGAAAATACGTCCAATGTGGTCGATGTTTACATCCGGTATTTGCGCAACAAGCTGGACAAGAACTTTGACCCGCCACTGATCCTGACTCGGTGGGGGGAAGGGTACATGCTGCGGGGTGATGACGACCCGCCCACACCGCCCTCCAAGCGGGACCGTTGACAACCGATGGGGAGTGACTGACGCGTGAACCTTGCCCTGGCTGTGATCTCATGAGACCAGTAGCCATTAACTCGCCTCACTTTGCGGGTGCCCAATGCGTTCGATTCGACGATCGTTGACGCTCTACCAACTTGGCCTCTTGGGCATCACGCTGATCGTGATGGGGATTGTCATTGATCAGCTCACCTCACGCTCACTGGAAGCCCGTGAGGCCGCTGGGGTCGAGCTTATCCAGGCGCACTACGAGAATCGCATCCGGGAGGAAAAAGCCCGCATTGATCAATCACTTTTTGAGCAGGCCAATAAGCTGGGTTCCATCGTGGTGCGGGACTATCGGGCGCGCATGAACCAGGCGGACGCCGAAACCTGGCAATCGTATCGGCTGACGACGGAGTTTGCCCTGCCTCTCTTATTTCTATCCAATCCGCTGAGTGAATGTGCCTGGGTAGCGACCCGCTACGAACCCGGAACCATCTCCCGGCCGAATCTCGCGATGGTGCAACTGCTGCGGATGTATTTCGCTGCCCTACCTTTGCCGGACGAGTTCATTCGCGACTTGGACGACGAAACCCGCGGCTCCGACTACTACCAGATCCACATTCTGGTCGGCAATGTGTTCACGGGTCGAGAATGGCATTCGAAATCGCTTACCGGTCGCAAATTACCGTTCGATCCCCACGAACTCAGCAGCCGGGCTCACACGAACCGAACGCTCGAGGCTGGGAAACACGAGCCAATCAACCTGATCGATTGGGCCTTTAGCGACTCCAACATTGATGACGAGCCGGTTCGGAAAGTGCTCTATCGGGTTCCGATGTTCCCGGGTCGATCGCCCCGTGGCGGAAGCCTGATCCAGCCCCGTTCATTGACGGGTGCCTGGATCGCCTGGTCGGCAGGACTCACCTCCCCGTGGGGGATCATCGGCATTCCGCCATCGTTGCAATCGCAATCGATGACCATGGCCAGCAGTGAGATCGGTCCGCGGATTTACATCCAGTGTGCCCGATCGCAAGCGGCGATTAACGCGCGGCTCGCTCAATTCGCACTCGACCGTGATGCGGAATTAAGCGAATTGGCCAGTCAAATCCGCGACGCACGAACCGCCTTGCGATTCCAGGTCGCAACGATCGGATTGGTTGCCTTTCTGGCCATTGCCATTGGTGGCCCGCTGATCGTCGGACGGGGGTTACGACCCCTGGAGAAACTCACCGACGCGGTCAGCCGCGTCTCGGAAAAGGATTTCAAACTTCCCCACGACGGGCAGGGGCTATCCGAGGAGCTCGCCCCGATCCATGCCCGTCTCACCCAGACCCTCGACTTGCTCCAGCGGGCTTTTGCCCGGGAGAAGCAATCCGTGGCCGATATTTCACATGAACTGCGCACACCCATCGCCGCACTTCTGGCGACGATCGACGTTGCCCTTCGCAAACCCCGTACCCCCGAGCAGTATCGGACTACGTTGGAGGAGTGCCGGCTGATCTCCCGCCAGTTGAGTCAACTGGTTGAGCGGATCATGACCTTGGCGTCCCTCGATGCGGGAAATGATCTGACGCAGTTTTCCCGCATCGATGGAGCCGAGCTGGCCGCCGGCTGTGTGGCAGTGATTCGCCCCCTGGCGGCGGCTCATGGCCTCACCGTGGAACTCAACGTGGAGCCGGACCTGGAACTGGTGACCGATCCGGGAAAGCTTCGGGAGGTGTTGATGAACCTGCTGCACAACGCCGTGGAGTACAATCAGCCACAAGGCACCATCGAACTCACGGGCCGCTGCGACGGCTCCAGAATTATTTTTGAGGTACGTGACACCGGCATCGGGATGCCCCCTGAAGTGGTGGAGAAAATCTTCGAGCGGTTCTATCGAGCCGATGCCTCCCGTCATTCAACGGGGGTCCATGCGGGCTTGGGTCTGGCCATCGTAAAGGAGTATATTGATCGCCTCAACGGAAGCATTCACGTTGAAAGCGAGCCGGGAGTGGGTAGTACCTTCCGCATCACCCTGCCGGTAACAAACCCCGACCACTTGGCATCCTCATCGGAGGAACAACCCGCTGGCGTACCGCTCGCGATCGGCAGTTAAGCACCCCATCAGACCTGAGCCAATACTAGTAAACGCCTCGCGCTGGGATTGGTTGGGCCGGGTGCCGCCAGGGGTGGGGTGGAATCGCCCTCGACACCCCGCGGCCACCTAGGGTAAAACAGTTCACGAAGGAGGCAGCGGATGCGTCATCTCAGGATTATCTTCACGGGATTGTTAGCCGGGGCGGTGCTGATCGGTTGTGGGCCGGGTAAGGAATTACCTGATGAAGTTCCCCGGTTCAAAAACAAGGAGACAAGTGGCAACAAGTCAACCGAACCGGGGCTGAAAGTACCCACGGTTTCTGATCCGGATGCCCGGGAGTTGGTTGAGCGGGTCGTCAAGCTGTGTACTCAGAACGAGCCGATCCGGTTGGCGAAGGGCAGGCTGAGCAAGTCGATTGCCAACGGCTACATGAAGTTGCCGCTCGACGGTGCGAAGAACCTGGTCAGCATTCCCACGGAGCGGGTGCTTGTTGGCCGCTGGCCGGATGAATTGAAGGTCACCTACAAGCACAAGGAGGGCATCGTCGGGGTAAACACCTTGCTCCTGCGGAGCGGCCTAACGGGCTTTTTCGTGAATAACGAACCGCGTTCGAATCTGAACCCCCGGGCGATGGAAGAAATCATCCGCACGGATGCCCTGGCGCGCCATTGGTTGCCGTTGCTTTTCCCGCTCCAGGATCCCGATGCGGTCGTGTTTGATCTCCGCAAGGGTGTCGGCACCCCCCCGATGGATGTTGTTCGCTTCACCATGCCCGAGCGACCAATTTATCAGCTCTCGTTCGATCCGGCCACGGGTTACCTGATGGGAGTGGACTACACCCACAGGGAATTTGACACGACCTTTTTCAAGTCGTGGAGCTTCAAGGGGCATAGCACGTTTGATGGGTTGATTCTGCCCACACGCCTGGAGTACATCCAAAGCCCCGACCGGGCTCGGACTCGGGAAGTCGTTGAGGATTGGACGGTCAGCACATGGGAGTTCCCCAGCAAGTTGGACGATAGCGAGTTCGATCCGCCCAAGTAAAATCGAGGTGAATGACTTCCCAACAGTGTTCAGCGCGGTGGGTAACCCTGGATGGGTGCAGTCGGTGCTTCCAGCCAGTTCGTCGCCGACGGGCGAGCCGGAATGGCGGGTGGCCAATCCGGTCGGTACGACGGCAACGGCAAACCCGGGGCCTCTTTGAGTCCGGAGCTGGGACGCACCACACCGCCGATACCGATCAGTTCGGGTCGGCGAGCGATCTTGTCCGCGAATACTTCGAGATCCCGGCTGATCTTTTCTGCGCGAGCCACGACTCGCGCCAACGAAGCCGCGGCCTCGTCTAGATTCTGGTAAACTGTTGGATCGGTGAGTAGCTTTTGAATCGAGCCGTTCCCCCTCCCCACGAGTTGCAACAAGGTCCGGATTTCCACGAGAGCCTTGTTCAACTGGTCGGCGGATTCGGTCACAGAAGCCACAATGGCATCGGATCGGGCTGCCAAGGGCTTGGTGATGGCCCGCACATCCCCCACGAGAGCACCGGCCGCGGTGATTTGCACGTCGATGTTCTGAAGCGCTTTTTCCGCCCCTTCTAGCAATGTGGTTAGGGCTCCGGAGATCTTCACAATGTAGACAGCCACCGAATTGATGTTCTTCAAGACTTCGCTCAGTTGCTTGCGGTTCTCGGGAGAAAGTACATCGTTGACGTTGTCGAAGGTCTGACGGGCTGATTTCACCGTTGCCGTGATTTCGGGTTCGAGTTTGCGAATGGTTCCCCGTAGGTCGTCGGCTACGGGTCGAACCGAACGGACTAACTCCTGGATGTCGGCGATGAGTGCCTTGAGGTTAACCGGTTCCTGCTTCGGTTGAATGAGCAAGCTGGCAGGAGCGACCTCCGGCGGGGGCATCTCCACGTCCCCGATGAGGTTCTGGATTTTGAGCAGCGTTTTCTTGGCATCGGGGACGACACCGCGCACATCTCGAGCCAGCGCGGTGAATTCGTCGATGGCGACTTCGAATTTGGGGCCAAGTTTTTCCAGTCGTTGCAGATTCTCGAAGGCGCGGACCATTCGGTCGAGTGATTGCTGGGCGTTTGCCAGAACACCGGAAGCAGGAGTGAGCAAACTTCGCGACGTGATCGGGGGGACACCTACGATGTCGGTTCCCGGTGGGTAGATGTCACCGCGTGGGATGGGTTGCCCGTCGTCTGTCAGTCGGGGTACAAAGTCGATGGCAGTATCACCGGTGAGGATCCCCCGAGTGATGATGGCGTCTTCGGTGGTACGTGGTAGAAACTTCCGATCCACCCGAATCAGGACGCGGACTTGCCCGGTTTCCGGATCGAGATCGAGATCGGTGACCTCCCCCACACGAACTCCTGACTTGCGAATTGGGGTGCCCGGACCTACCCCGGGTGCCTCGGAAAACAGGATCGTGTAAGAGGCTTTGTTGGAGAAGAACTCCGGGGCCCGGCCAAAGAAAACGATCAGGCCGGCGAGAACAACGAGGCTCCCACCTACGAACACCCCCAGCTTCAGCCTCATTCCTCGATCAGTCATGTTGACCGCTTAGGGTTATCCGGTCATGCGATTCACCGACAGTTGCGAATGCGGTTGAGTATCTGTTGTTCGAGTGCGTAATCTCGGCCGACCCGAAACCAGCTTGAACCGGCTAACGAATCGGGACCGACCACTTCCAGTTGGCGATCCACAGTGGGTGATTCTTGGAAGATGGCGCTGCCGCTTCGTGCCAGTGTGGGGCGAGGCAAATCTTCCAATTCCTTATCCACTACCACATAAACCAGATAGCCCCCCCGTTCACCCGCCCGGATCTCGGCTCGTGCCGTTTGCCGGATGGTCTGGAAAGTGGCGAGGAGCCGACCACGCGGGTCCGGGTTGCCCGGTAACCAGAATTGCTCGTAGCCCGGGGCAATGCGGGGTTTGGTTAGAATCCGTCCATCATAGGGATTGGGTGGCAACAATTCGAAGTAATCATCCAATACATCGATCGTTTTTTCGAAAACTTCTTGGTACGCTGCCGGTGTGGGTATTCCCGGAGAGACCAGTATGGGGTTCTCGCCCACCTCGGTGGTCACGCGCACCGGCATGGGATTGTCCACGGGTGGAGCGGTCGCACACCCCATGACCAACAGTGCCAGCACGAGAGTTCCTCGGCTGCCCCGCATTAGGCAGTCCCCCCCAATGGATTGGTGGCAAGACAGGCTATGCCAAGCCTGGCGACAGGAGTCAAGCGAGGTCCCAACCCCTGGCGCGGATTAATCCCAAACTTGCAGAGACATAGCACGCGAGAACCTTGGAAAAATGGGTAATTAGTTCGAGTTTGAAACCGGAATCTGCCTTTGGGGTATAACCTCATGCCGTAACAAGAGTTGACGGAATACCGTTGCCGACTCCGCATAAATGACTGTGATTCGTCGCTCGCCTCGGTTGCCCTCTGGAACGCGGTCGATGAATCGAACTCATCACCCCGAGCGGTGGCCGGCATACAATCCTTGGGACGGCACTTTTTCGAAAGGACCACTCATGTACTTGCGATTAGCCTGGGCAGTGTGTTGCGGGTTACTACCAGCAGCAACACTGGCACAACCGCCGGCGGATCCGCCGGCCAAATTCGAAATCCCGTATCGGCTGACCGATAGTAATCACATTCTCGTGCGAGCCAAGATCAATGGTAAGGGTCCGTTCAACCTGATACTCGATACCGGTGCGCCCGCGGTGTTCATCACCAAACCGGTTGCCAAAAAAGCCGAATTGGAACTCGGCGACAAGGAAGTTGCTACCTTCAAGAGCTTCGAATTGGAAGGCGGGTTGAAGGTTGCGGATGTCAAGGCAGTGGTTCAGGATCTCGTTCAAATCGACGGCATGAACGGACTGGGCCTCGCTGGTGTCGAGTTGCACGGTGTCATTGGCTACAATGTTTTGGCGCAGTTCCGAATTACTTATGACTTTACCGCCGATAAGCTCGCGTTCGAAACCATCCCCGGTTTCAAACCCCGCATCCCTGGGCGGATTTCCGTCGACAAAGCCGACGACATTCAGGCCATGGGTCCGATGCTCAAGATGCTCGCCGCGATGAGCGGGATAAAGCCGAACTTCGAAGTCGTGCCCCGGGGCTTCATCGGCATCGAGTTCGAGGATACCACTGGCAAAGTGATCGTCAAAAAAGTCATTGCCGATAGCCCCGCTGCGAAGGCGGGCTTCAAGGCCGGCGATGTGATTGAGAGCATCCAAGCGACGGATATTAACACTGGCAATGACCTCTCCAAGGTGCTGGCCAAAGCCCGCGCGGGTACCAAGTTCCGCGTCACCGTCAAGCGGGGCGACCAGACTGAAGAACTCACCCTCGAACTCGGAAAGGGGCTGTAAACCATGCGACGAACCGGCCAAGTAGTGCTCCTGACCGGCTTGCTGAGCGTCTGTGCCGTCACTGCGGCGTCGGCACCCCAGCACGACAAGCAGCCCGACCCCAAGGCCATCATCGTGCCATTTGAACTTCTCAGCACCGGGCACATGGCTGTGCAGGTGAAGGTGAACGGAAAGGGTCCGTACCGGCTGATCTTCGACACCGGTGCGCCGCCCAATCTGGTCAACAACAAGCTTGCGGCCGAAGCAGGCATCCTCAAAAAAGACCCCAAGATGGCCAACCCCGGGGTCGGTTTGTTTGGCCTGGCTGGGGCCAAAACGATTGACACCCTCGAGGTTGGCCAAGCCAAACTCGATAAGGTGCCCGTGATGGTCATGGATCATCCCACCGTGACCGCGGCCGCCAAAGCGCTGGGGCCGATCGATGGAATCATTGGCTTCCCATTTTTTGCTCGCTATGCCACCACGATTGATTACCACAAAAAGGAATTGACCCTGGTACCCAACGGCTATGTCCCCAGCGATACGATGCAAATGCTGATGGACAAGCTCATGAAGGGCCAACGCGGCAAGCCCGAACCGCGGGTCGTGGCCCCGGCAGGCCTGTGGGGCATCACGGTTACCAAAGCCGCCAACGACGAGGAAGCGGGTGTTACGATCGATCATGTTTTACCCAATAGTCCCGCGGCTGAGGGTGGGCTGAAAGCCGGCGATCGCCTCTTAACCGTGGATGGCCGTTGGACCGATTCCGTTAACGACACATACTTGGCTGCCAGCGTTGTCAAACCCGGCCGGGCTGTCGAGGTTGTCGTGCTCCGGGACGGGCAGGAGGTCAAATTAACCGTGAAGCCGGCCAAGGGGTTCTGATCCTCCTCCGCTTGCGGCTGGGTGTTCCCCAATTGCAAGCGGTTCAATTCCACCTAACGCTTGAGCGAATACAACACGACGGCCGCCGCAATTCGCAACGCACTCTCCTTGTCGTGCCCCAAACAGTCGGCGGCCTTGTGGCCTTCGATGGCGCAGCCAATATCGTACTTGCTGTAAATCACCACCCAGCGGCCGTCGATCTGGATTCCCTCCAGTTGCACCGGATACGTACGGAGTTCCGGTTCAGGGCCTTTATCGCCGGGAAGTTCGCGTCGGCACCGCACCGTTTTGATGTTGAGGCCCGCTTCGCGAGCGATCCGGAAAAGCGGATCTTCCTTGCCATCCTCGGTCCGCTCCGCGATCGGTACCAGTTTGTGGTCCGGGAAGAGCTTGGTGCACATCTCCCGGAACGACCGATCAAACGCTTTCCACTGCTCATAACCCCCACAGGCAGCATCGGCCAGCAGCAGGCCGCCCGTTTGCAGATTGGATTGAAGGTTTTCCAGCTCTTCGGGGCTGAGCTGGATCGGTTTTCGTCCGTGCAAATAGTTGAACTTGAACGTGGTCAGTTGGTCGTCGTAGGGCGGCAGGACGACGCTATTGAGTGCCACTTCCAGCCGGGCATTATCGCGGAGATAACCCATCAAATTCTTGAGCGCATCCGGTGCCGGCTCTGGTTCGCCGGGCATCCGCAACTGGGCCGCCTTGAAATGGCTGCGGGTCACACCCACCTCGCTGCCCTTGGCGACCACCGTCGTGCGAGAGAGTTTCGGTTTGGGCAGCTCCAGTCCCGTGGCATAGGCAACAATGTTTCGGGCTAAACAATAGGCCTTCTCGCCCCGGTTAGTGGGATTGGCCGCATCCTTGGGCATGTACTTGGCCTCTTCCCAGTAACCCGCCAAGGGTACCGGGCTGAACACGCAGACCGTCCGGCACCCCCGGTCCAGCACTTCCACCTCGGGGAAATCCAGCGGTGTGATTCCGGGGAACATCTTCCAGATCGCATGTTCCGGCGGCATCTTGCGAAGGGTGTTGTCCGGAAACAGTTTTTTCATCAAGTCCCGGAATGAACGGGTGAACACGGGGTCCCCACAACAGGCTTCGACCAAGAGAAATCCGCCCTCTTCGATGTAGGTCTTGAGGATTTCTTCCTGAACGGGGGTGAGGATGATCTTCCCATGACCATTGAAGAACAGGACGGGGGACTGGAGCAGCACGCCCACTTCTTCGAGGATTTTCTCCTTGGTGGACTTGCCGTCGGGGTCGTTGCCAAAGTCACGGCGACGGACATCATAGACCTGCCAGGACAGTGGCGTATCATTGAACAATTCCCGCGAACAAAACTCGACCACATGCCGCGTATCGTTGTGCTTGCGGTTCCAGTTCACTTGCCCCTGGGGGCCCGTTGGGACCTCCACGAAGGTGCCGTTGCCGCGGTTCTGGAAGTCCCCCCAGGCCAGCTTGCTGATCAGCACCGGCGTTCGTCCTTTGGAGAGGAACAGCAAGGCGAAGGACGTGGCGAGGGTCGGTGAGGCGTCAATGCCACTTTTCCCGACGATCGAGCCGTCGTCGCGTTGCATGCGAATCAGCCGTTCACAACCTTCCCGGTACCAATCGTAGCGATCGATGAAGCGTTGCCCGGAGAGGCGACCCAGTCGCTCGATGCCATAGATGTTGTAAAACGTGGACTTGGGCGACTCGAAGTTGAAATGTGCCCCGACCCAATTCATGCCCTTGGCCAGCGCGGTGCTTTCGGAGTAGGCACCACAGTTGGCTGCCTTGCCGCTGACGGGATCCAGGCCCTGTTCGCTCTGATCCAGGCCCATGGCGGCGATGTACAGCCCACACACGCCCGCTACCGTCATGCTGAAGCTGGGGCTATCGCCGATTTGCTTGTTGAAATAGCACCAGGAACCGGACGTGGGGCTTTCGCTGATCTGAGTGCGGGTGTAGTAGTCCTGAATGGCTTTCCACACCGTGTCATCGATCTTGGCTCCGGCTTGCTTGGCCGCGTACAGTCCGAGCAAGGCATACTGCGTGTTGGAATTATCGGCCATCTGATTGCCCGGATAGCTCCAACCTTCTAGCTTGCCCGCGCCGCCACGGAACCCCAACGCGGACTCAATTAACCAGTCGGCATTTTTTTGAATCAGAGGCACATCCTTCTTTTGTCGCGCTTCGGCAAAGACGAGGTTGGTCAGGCCGACCACATAGGTTTTCCGGGGCGGTAACTTGCGGAGGTAGTCCAGCGCGCGACTGATGGAGGGATCATCGGGTTTCACCCCACAGTTCAGTAGCGCCAAGGTCGCCAGGGCCGTACGGCCGCCGTCCATGTCGGCCAGGACACCGATCACCACGTCTTCCCAATTCCCTTGAGGCGTCTGTTGCTTTTTCAGAAACCGTACGCCGTTGTCGATCGCTTTGCGGACCTTCTCAACCAGTTCTTCTTCAACTTTTCCCGGTCGGGCCGGCTGCTGAGCACGACCCGGCAGGGCCAGGAGCACAGCCAATCCACAGGCTAGGCCGGAGGTAAGTAGCGTTTTCCACATGGTGGTCTCCGGGAAGTCAACCTTGTAAAAACGGAGCCAGCGATAACAACCTCAGTACCCATCTGTTGCCGCAGCGATGCCTCCCCTGTCTGGGGGCGCTACTGTCTGGGGCGCTGCTGCCCCTGGCTCGGACACACAGGGGGGCGGCGATCATGACGACATTCGACGTGCCAACACCACTGAACAATTGACCCGTCTACCAGAATTCTAAGGTCGATCGGCCAAATTGCAAAAACACTCTCACAAAGACGTTACTTGGCGTAACTGCTCGCGGGCTGTGGCGTTTGCTGCTAATTGAGAAGCGGTCGGGGTTTACCATCGCAGCGGCTGTTGCCAGCGTTCCTTTAATTCGCTGAGTTTCACCCATACGAGCCATTCGCCGTTGGTGCCGGCGATCCGAAGTCGCGGTTCGCTCACGACGAGCCCCATGTGTCCGAGCGGCAAATTGGGGAAGCAGCTTTCGAAGGCCTCGGCGTGCTCGGGTTTGACCTCGACTAGAAACCGACTCGGCGATTCGCTGAATAACCGGGTCGTATCCGGTAACCCCTCAGCACCGGGCATGTGCCCCAGCCCGGTACAATCGACACCCAGACCACCGGCGAAGGCCATCTCGGCCAGTGCGACGGCCAACCCACCCTCACTCAAATCATGACACGACCGAACCAACCCGCGGGTAATGGCGGCATGAACCGCGGCAAACAGCTTCGGGGCCAGTTCCAGGTCGACCTGGGGCACCCGGCCGCCGCTTTGTCCCGTCACCTGGTGCCAATGTGATCCACCGAGTTCATCTTTGGTGTTGCCGACCAGATACAACCGGTTCCCCGCTTCCTTCAAGTCCATGGTCACGCATCGGCGCAGGTCCGGCACCCGGCCAAGGGCCGAGACTAGCAGCGTGTGGGGAATGTCCAGCCGTTCGCCGGTCTTTCCGGTGTAGGTGTTGTTCAGACTGTCCTTACCGCTGATGAAGGGGGTGCCAAAAGCGATGGCGACATCGCGGCAGGCTTCGGCGGTGCGTACCAGGGCTCCCAGCACAACAGGATCGTTCACATTGCCCCAACAGAAGTTATCGAGGATGGCCGTGCGCTGAGGATCGGCTCCAACCGCCACGACATTGCGCACCGCTTCATCAATGGCGTTTGCGGCCATCCAGTACGGGTCCAGGTCGCCGTAGAGTGGATTGATCCCACACCCTACTGCCGCCCCGACCCACGAGCCCAGGACCGGCATGAGCACGGCCGCATCCGATGGTCCATCGTCGGTCACTCCCACCAGCGGCTTGATGACGCTCATTCCCTGCACTTCGTGATCGTACTGCCGGATCACCCATTCCTTGGAACAAACCGTGTAGCTGCCAAGGATGGCCAGCAGAGCCTCCTGGGCCGAATAGCTGGCATCAACCGAGCGTGGCGATAGCCGTTGGCGGGCAACCGGTTGCGGTCCGGTGTTGACGGGTGGCCATTCCGCCGTCCGTACGATGGTGGGGCGACCTTCATGCAGGAAGTGCATCTCCAGCTCCGCGACCGGATGGCCGTGGTACTTCAGGAGTAATTTCCCGGTCGCCTCGAAGGTGCCGAGCACCGCCGCCTCCACATCCTCGCTTTCGCAGAGTTGCTTCAGTTCGGGCCATTTGGCCGGGGGCACCGCGAGCACCATGCGCTCCTGAGATTCCGAAATCCAGATCTCGGTGTAGGACAGGCCCTCATACTTAAGCGGTGCGGCTTCGAGGTTCACGATCGCCCCGAGTTCCGCTCCCATTTCACCCACGGCCGAGCTGAAGCCGCCGGCTCCGCAATCGGTGATCGCGGTGAAGAGGCCGCGGTCCCGGGCCTGGAGAATCACATCCTGCACTTTCTTCTCGGTAATGGCGTTCCCAATCTGTACCGCGCCGCCGCTGACTGTTTCGGATTCGTGGGTCAGCTCCAGACTGGAGAAGGTCGCACCGTGGATGCCGTCCCGCCCCGTCCGGCCTCCGAGTACCACGATCCGATCGCCCGGCTGGACCCGTTTGACGACTCGATCGACCGGGAGAATGCCAACGGTACCGCAGAAGACCAGCGGGTTGGCGAGGTACCGTTCATCGAACACGATCGCGCCGTTGACGGTGGGAATGCCCATTCGGTTGCCATAGTCCCGCACCCCGGCGACCACTCCGCGCAAAACCCGTCGCGGGTGCAGCACACCTTGGGGCAACTCCTCTGGTGGATAATCCGGTGGCGCGAAGCAAAAGACATCGGTATTACACACCGGTTTGGCTGCCAGCCCCGTACCGAGCAGATCACGAATAACCCCGCCGAGGCCGGTGTTTGCTCCCCCGTAAGGCTCAATCGCCGAGGGATGATTATGCGTTTCGACCTTGAAGCACAAATGGTGCTTCTCATCGAACCGGACGACCCCGGCGTTATCGGCGAACACACTGACGCACCAGTCGTCCGATCCGAGACGCTGACGAATGGTTTGCGTGGCGGCGAACACCGTCTCTTTCAGCAAGTTCCGGTAAGTTCGGGAGGTGCCGGTGGTCCGATCGGTCAACGTAATCGTTCCCTTGAGAGTTTTGTGGGAGCAGTGTTCGGACCACGTTTGGGCAATCGTTTCCAGTTCACAGTCGGTCGGTTCGCGGCCCAAGGAACGGAAGTAAGACTGAATGGCCTTCATTTCCTCAAGCGTGAGAGCCAGCAAGCCCTCTTTGCTCAGCTTCAGTAATCCGGCGTCATCGAGCGTGGTCAGAGGAACCGTAATGAGGTGGAAAGTATAGGGTTGTCCAATCGCCAGGTGGTCGGCCTGCAGCGGGCCGACCAGGACCTGCTCAATCGCCTCGTTCGCCAGCACCTTGCGGAACAGTACCTCGCGATCATTCGGTGCAAGCTCCGCTGAACTGTAGTAGCGACGAAACGTCCGCACAGCCGTAATCGGCAGCTTTAGCAGCTGGATCAGTTCCAGGACCGTTTGGGCCACGGGGTCCATGACGCCCGGTTTGAGAAGAACGGTGAACGAGTTGCCGGAAGATGTTCCCAACGGAGCCATCGTGGCTGTCTCAACCAGTGGATCGACCAGTAGCGAGGTGATCAACCGTTCCCGATCGGTTTCGCTCAGATCGCCTTCGAGGAGGTAGCCGCGCGCCGAGCTGCGGATGAGATCGCCACCCCGTTGAGCGTGAGTGAGCAAATCGAACTCGTCACAGACGCGTTCCCGTTCGGCATCCCGACCCAAGGGACGGATTTCAATTTCCCAAAGCATCACGCACCTGCTTACCTTCGGTGAGCCACTTGATAAGCCCGACCTCGTCGCGGGCCTCAAGGAGTTGGTGGAAGATCGACAAGCGTTGGGTAAAGCGATTCAGCGCCGACAGAACCTGGTCGCGGTTGGCCAGGAAGATCCCCGCCCAGAGTTCGGGACTGGCAGCGGCAATTCGCGTGACATCCCGGAATCCGCCGGCGGTCAGCGTGAGCCAGTCGAGGGGTGTCACACCGGCCACCGCTGAAGCTACAGCATGAGGGAGGTGGCTGGTCACGGCCACGGCCGGGTCGTGATCAGCGGGTGGTAACTCTATGACGCGCGAACCCAGAGCTTCCCAGAAGTCACGGACTCGCTGGATGGCGCTACGCCGATTGCCGGGCAGCGGTGTCAGAACGGTAACGCGGTTCTCAAAGAGATCGGCGTGCCCCGAATCCACTCCGGTCTTTTCTGAACCGGCGAGCGGATGGGCCGGCACATAGTCCACCGTATCGGGTAATTGCCCACGCACCGCCGCGATGATGTTTCCCTTGGTGCTGCCGACATCGGTGATCAGCAGTCCCGATCGACCGTGGGAGGCCAGCTCGAGGATACCGGCGGCGATGCGATCGACCGGTGTGCAGAACACCACGAGGGAGGCGTCCTGGGTGCCGATCACAAGCTGAGTTGTGCCGGAGTCGATGGCACCGAATTCGATGGCCTGAGTGAGAATGCGGGTGTCCCGGTCGATGCCGATGACCTGCCGGGCCACCTGTCGGGCGCGCACCGCCAGACCGACGGAACCGCCGATTAACCCGACGCCAACGATTGCCACGACTTCAAAGAGCATGCGGGGATTATACAACTGCAACAGGTTGGCCAAAGCCTCGGAGACACATCATGCGCGGGACATTGCATCTATTCGGCGTTTTCTTCGCACTGGCGGCTCTGGCTCCGCTCGGCCCGAGTGCCGATGACGGGTTTGTACCTCTGTTCAACGGTCAATCGCTCGAAGGCTGGACGTTTATCGTAAAGCCGGACAAAGACGGTCGAAAAGCGGACCCGCTTCAGACCTGGATGGTGACCGACGGCTACCTGCGCTGTACGGGCAAGCCCAACGGCTGTGCTGTCACCACCAAGGAGTATGCCAATTACGAGTTGAAGCTCAAGTGGCGTTTTCCGGCGGACAGCAAGGGCGGCAATAGCGGCGTGCTGTTGCATGTCCAGGACGATAAGTATTGGCCCACTTCGGTGGAAGCCCAGTTGCAATCCGGACGAGCCGGGGATTTCTGGCTCATCTATCCCCCCGATGTCAAGCTGGAGGTGGATCCACGCCGGCAAGATCCGCAGCAAGCCCGCCATTATTTCCGCATCGATACCCCTGGCGAAATCGAGAAAAAGTTCGGCGAATGGAACGAGTACGCAATCACATGCCAAGATGGCAACATTACGCTGGTCATCAACGGGATCAAAGTGAATGAGGGCCGTAATGGGAATCTGAAAAAAGGCCGCATTGCCCTGCAGTCGGAGGGTGCGGAAATCCATTTCAAAGACATCCGGATCAAACAACTGAAATGAGGGGACCTTGAGGCCCGGGCTGTCATTGGCACAACGAAATCACATGGTTGCTTAATCGCTCGAAGCCCGAGTCGCTGATGAGGTAATTGTGTTCAATACGGATCCCGGTGTTACCAACATAAAGGCCCGGTTCGAGAGTCACGACATCACCAATCGCCAGGGTTTCGATGGAATGACGAACGATGTACGGCGGCTCGGGATGGGCCAGGCCCAGGCCGTGCCCCGCGTGAGTGGGGAAGAAGTCGGCCATGCCGGCAGCTGCGAATGTGCCGTGGATGGCATCATACACCGTCTGACAGGGGTTACCCGGCTTCAACTGCGCTTCACCGGCTTTCAGAGCCTGGACACACAGGTCGAAGAGTCGTTGTTGCTCGGTCGTGGGCTCGCCGCCGACCACCAGAGTATTCGTGAAGTCGCTTCGGTAACCCTGCACCACAACCGAGAAATCGAGGATGAAGGTCTCACCTTTTTGCAGCACATGCGCGGTGGGCGCGCCACCCCGTTTCCGGCCGGAGGTGACGGTGAAATCGCCATAAACCACCGCCCAATGGCCTAAGGCCTCGTAGACCGCGCGACACACACCGGCGTAGACGTCGAGTTCTGTGAGACCGGGTGCAATGTTGGCCCGGCCCCAGGCCTGACCTGCTTCGGTAGCGCGCATGCACTGCCGCAGCAGTGCGATTTCGTCCGGGTCTTTCCGACGACGAAGCCCCGCGACCAGCTCATAGATGGCCGGGCTGGTCGGTTCGGTGAGGCTGTCGTGGATTCGACTGACCCGGATCGGCAAGCATTGAAGCAGGAACGCGCCGCGCGGGCCACGTTGGGGAGACTGACCATCGTACCAGGTGAGGGGAACCCGTTCATCGACGTGGGCCTGTTCCACAGTTTTTGGTAATCGGTTGTCGTGATACAAGGTGGTGGAGCCATTAGGGTGAATGGCCAGTACGCCGCCGTATTCGGCCCCCAGGCTCAGTGGCTCCACGTAAAAGTTGGCGAAGTAGCGCAAATGGTTGGGGTCGGCGAGGTAAACGGTTTCTGTTGGCTGAAGCCCGTTCAAGAATCGCTGGCGGCGAGTGCGGCAACCCTCGGCGGTGAGCATAACTCTTTACTCCCAAGGTTTGTTAATCGGTGATTCCGCGCGTTTGCGACTTGTAGATGAGGTCGATCGCCAGCGCAGCCGCCACCAGCAGCATTTTGGCAAGTGGTTGTTCTGAGAGATCCGGGTTGATTTCCAGGAAGTAATTGTCCGCCGAGAAGAACACTTCCCGGGCGACTCCGGCCGGACCGCCGATTCGCTTGGACACGCGACCCAATTCTACCGAATTGTCTGCGGTTAAAAAGCAGTAATCGAAGCCGAATAGTCGACCTTGGACCTGGGCAAAAAGGGTATCATTCTGGTCATAGACAGCGAACCCCCCACTGATGGTGAGCAGGTGGCTTTTGAAGTAACCGACCAAGACATCCTGCGCATCGCGGACCTCGACACGCGACCGGAAGAGGTAGCCGCTGCGACCGACTGTAAATACCAGTGAATCGTCCGGTTTTTCGCGGACCTCGATGCGTGTGGGTAACCAGTGCTTGCTGAGAACCCAGCGGAGGGTCTTGATCAGGGGGCTGAGGGTTTCCGTGGCAGTTCCAACGAGTTCTCCTGTGTCGCCGTTGCGGATATCGTAGGTCTGCACCGAGGGAAAAACCGTTTTGTTCTCCTGGATCGCGAATCGATTGAGTTCGAGCACGGAGGGGTGCTCCCACGAGTTATGGTGGAGGACAGCACACGGTTGGACTTATAACTTGATCTCGCCCCGGCCACTGTGTAAACGGACCCTTAACCGTGCCATCCGAATTACTTGACAAACGGGAAGTGCGTATCCAGCGCATGTTCGGGCAGATCGCGCCGTGCTACGATTTTTTGAATCATCTGCTCAGCTTGAACATCGACAAGTACTGGCGATCAAAAACAGCTCAGCTGGTCCCTCCGGCGGCGGCCACCGCGGGGCCGATTCTGGACCTGTGTACGGGTACCGGTGACCTCGCCCTGACCTACGATCGGGCTGCCGCGGGCAGTGTGCCCATTTTCGCAGCGGACTTTTGCCATGAGATGCTAGTTCGAGCCGCTCGCAAATCGCAGCAGAGAGGGGCTCAGGAACGGATTCGGTTTCTCGAAGCTGATGCCCAGGTGCTTCCCTTTGCAGACAATACGTTTCAACTGGTCACGGTGGCGTTCGGCTTGAGGAACGTCACGGATCCTGATCGCGGCCTGGCCGAAATGGTGCGGGTGACCCGACCCGGTGGGCGCATCGCAATCCTCGAATTCTCCAAACCCCGCCACTGGCTGTTGGGCCGGCTGTATCGCTGGTACTTCCGCTATGCTTTGCCCCTTCTCGGACAACTCATCTCCCGCAATCGCGAAAGTGCCTATCGGTATCTGCCGGAAAGTGTGTTGTCCTTCCCCGATTATGACGAGCTGGCTGCCAAGTTGCGGGCTCATGGTCTGATTCAGGTCAACTACCAACCGCTCACCTTTGGTATCGCCACCCTGTATGCTGGAGTAAAACCCGAACAGGGAGTCCAGGTGTGAAGCCGAACGCGTCGGAGCATTTGCTGGTGCGAGCCGCCCGGGGGGAAGCGGTCGAACGACCGCCCGTCTGGGCCATGCGACAAGCCGGGCGGTGGGATCCAGAGTTTAACCGGGTGCGGGCGGGCAAGTCCTTTTATGCCTTCTCCGAAGATGTGGAAAGCGCTGTTCGGGCTTCATTGTGCCCCAAACGCTTTGGTGTCGATGCCATCATTCTGTTCTACGACATCACGACTTTACCGGTGGCAATGGGTTTGCCGTTCGATCTGAAGAGCGGCGCAGGTCCGGTCCCCGACCATCCCATCCGTACACTAGCCGATTTAAAGCGATGGGATTCGAATCCTGATCCCGCGCGGTATGGCCACATCCGGCAGCTGTTGCATCGAGTGAAAGCTGAACTGCGCGGCGAATTACCGGTGATCGTGTTTGCGGGGGCCCCGTTTACCGTTGCGACGTATTGCATTGGTACCGGCAAAGATATCGAAGCGACTCGTCGGTTTGCCCAGGAACGGCCCGAGGTCTGGCACCCGATGTTGGAACAGTTATCCGTGGCGACGATTGGCTTTCTTCGCACATTGATTGCCGAGGGCGCTGATGTGTATCAGTTGTTCGACTCCTGGGCGGGTTTGCTGACCCCCACCGAGTACGACGCCTGGGCACAGGTGCATCATCGGGCGATTTTTGGCGGGGCAACGGGTGTTCCCCGTATTCTCTTCGTGAAAGAAGGGCCGTACCTCGACCGCATGACGGCCAGCGGTGCGGATGTCGTGAGCTTGGGCAAGCGACACGATCTGGCTGCCGCCCGACGAGACTATCCCGATTTGGTCTTCCAGGGCAATGTCGATGAGGAGATCCTGCGTTCGGGTACTCCAGAGCAGGTTGAGCAAGCCACGCGCAAGTGCATTCAAGCAGGGGGTGGGCACCGGCACATCGTCAACCTCAACCACGGTGTGGATAAGAGTACCCCCGTGGCCAATTTCGAAGCATTCATACGCTCTGCCAAGGGGTGATCCGGGCCCTTGAACTGGAGTCACTCCCTGGCACCAATCCGCTCTCCTGGGTAAAACACCTCTCACAGAACCACCGGGAGACAGTCATGCCTCGCAACTTTGTATTGGGCTTACTGGTTGTTGGTGTGCTGACGGCCCCGGCCCGCAGCCAGGAGCCGACCCGGTTGCAACTGTTGACCGCGTTCCAAGAGCAACTCCAGGCGACTTATGCCGAGGCGGCCCCCAGTATTGCCTGTATTGTGGTGTCGCGCAGTGAGCATTATCCGAAGCCGAGCGCCGACAGCCCGGGTAAATTGGGCGGGTTTGATCCAAAAGCGTTCATACAAACCAACCCGACACCGGAACGCAAATTGCTCGCCAAGGCTCTCGATTTATCCGACGTCGAAGCCATTCCGGATCATGGCTACGTGGGTGGGGTGGTAATTGATTCGAGCGGGTTGGTGTTGACGCCGTTTCACGCCATCGAAGGGGCTACGAAAATCTATGTCTTTTTACCCGGCCGAGTGGGTTCGTATGCCGACATCCATGCGGCCGATGCCCGGTGCGACCTGGCGGTATTGAAGCTTCTCACTCCGCCACCTAATCTCAAGTCCATCAAAATTGCCGATGTGCTACTGACGGACCGAGGCAATCGCAAAGCAACGCTCCGCCCCCAGTCGCTAGTGATGCTACTGGCTAATCCTTACACCTCAGGGTTTGCGCTCGATAAACCCAGTGGTGCCTGGGGTAGCATTACCAATGTTCGTTATCGCGTTCCGGCACCGTCGTTGCGACCGACCGATACTCCCCCGCTCAAGCACGACAGCTTTTACAAGTTCGGTATCCTGCTGGAACACGATATTCGGCTCAACGCGGCGGTAACGGGTGGTGTACTGGTGAATCTGCAGGGTGAAATGGTGGGCTTAACGGTATCCGGTGCCACGGCGTATGACAACCGGGTTCTGGGGCCGGGTTACGCCATTCCGACCGATGAGAACTTCCGCCGGGTGTTGGAAGTTCTGCGGCGGGGCGAGGAGGTCGAATACGGCTTCCTGGGAGTAACGCTGGGTCAACCCCCTGGAATTGTGATTGGGCAGGTGACTCGTTTTGGCCCGGCCGACCTGGCCGGCATCGGACCCAACGACATCATCACGGCGATCAACGATCAACGCAGCGATTTGTACGAGGATCTGTTGTTACATGTCGGATTTGCTTTGGCGGGTGGCAAGGTCAAGCTGACGGTCCAGTCTCCCTTGGGGCGACAGCGGACGGTCGAGGTCACGCTGGGCAAATGGCGACACAGCCAGCCGTTTATCGCCTCCGTTCGTCCGGAGCCGGTGCACGGCCTCCGCGTGGATTACTCCAGCATCCTGGCCTTGCAAATTGGTACTAACCCCTTGACGGACCGCAATGGGGGTGTGCCGCCGGGAGTGTGCGTGCGTGAGGTGATTCCGGATTCTCCCGCGGCTACCAAGTTCAAGACCCTGGGTGATTCCCCCACGCGCTGGCTAATCACCCAGGTGAACGATACGCCGGTCAGTACGCCTGCGGAGTTCTACACCGCCACCAAAGGTCAGAGTGAAATCAAGCTCAAGCTCATCGATCCGACGGAAGCGAATCGCCGGGAACGTGAGATCACACTGCCATGAAGTACGCGATCTGTAACGAGACCTTCGAGGGCTGGTCGCATGAGCGAATTTGCTCACGCATCGCGGAACTCGGGTATACGGGCCTGGAACTCGCGCCATTTACCCTGGCCCCGCGAATCACGGATTTGTCCGCCCAGCGCCGCAGCGAACTCCGGCAGCAGGCAGCAACTGCGGGAGTGCAACTGATTGGCTTGCACTGGTTACTGGCCCGAACCGAAGGTTTCCATCTGACTTCCCCCGAAGCCAGCGTCAGGCAACGCACGGGCGAATACCTGGCCGAATTGGCGCAAGCCGCTGCCGACCTGGGGGGGGATATCCTCGTGCTCGGTTCGCCACTGCAGCGGAATATCCCCGAGGGTGTCAGCCGCGAGCAAGCGACTGACTTCGCTTTGGACACGCTCACCTACTGTCTGACAACGCTGGAACGGTGTCAGGTCTATTTGTGCTTGGAACCGCTTGGCCCCGCGGAAACCAACTTTTTGAACACAGCAGCCGAGGCCACCACACTGATTCGTCGGCTCGGTCACCCGTTCGTGAAGCTGCATCTGGATGTGAAGGCGATGTCCACGGAGCATCAGCCGATCCCCGAGGTCATTCGGACGCATCGGGACTGGTTGCACCACTTTCACGCCAACGACCCGAACCGCCGTGGCCCGGGTTTCGGCGACACCGACTTCAAACCCATCTTCGCGGCCCTGCGGGAAGTGGGGTACACCGGCTGGGTTTCCGTTGAAGTTTTCGACTATACTCCGGATGCGGATACAATTGCCGCCGAGAGCATTCGGTACATGCGGGAATGTGAGTCTCACTCAAACGGCTCGGGGTCGAGAACCCCGGGGCCCCTGTCCGGGAGATGATTGCCATGCGCTCGATTTTGCTCGTTCTGGCCGTGGGGCTCATGGCTGCCTGTGCACCAGCAGCCGACCTGACCGTGGGCCACGGAGAGGTGGAGGTGACCCCCGAGTTAGGCAAGAAGCCGGTTTATCTCGCGGGGTTCGGTCACAATCGGAAAGCCACAAAAGTGCACGACCCGATCATGGCCCGGGCCATGGTCCTCGCCGATGGTGATGAGAAGATTGCCATCATCTCGGTCGATGTGGTTGGGTTGTTTATCGACAACACCGAGCGTATTCGACAGCAGTTACCCGGCTACAAGTATGTCCTGGTGTCGGCCACCCACAATCACGAGGGGCCGGACACGATGGGTTTGTGGGGCCCAACACCGTTGCAAAATGGTATCGATCCAGACTATCTGAAGAAACTCGAAACCGGGTGTGTCCAGGCTGTGAAAGCAGCCGATGCCGCCCGAAAGCCGGCCGTTGCCCGGATTGGGACGGCCTCCGATGCCAGCTTGCTCCGCGACACGCGGTTGCCGGAGGTGAAGCACGATGAGTTGGTAGCGATTCGATTTGAAGACCCAGCGACCGGCAAACCCCTGAGCGTCCTGGTGCAGTGGAATAATCACCCGGAAGCGCTCGATTCGAAAAATACCGAAATCACGGCCGATTTTATCTACTACACCGTCAAGCACTTGCAACAGTCGCAGCAGTGCCCCGTACTATATGTGACGGGTACGGTCGGTGGGCTGATGACGACGCTGGGTCTGACTGTCAAGGACGTGAACGGCCAGGAACTGGCCGACGGTACTTTTGAAAAATCGGAACGGTACGGAACTCTCGTTGGTCAACTGGCGGATCAAGCACTGAAAAAGGCCACACCAGTGACACTCACACCGTTCGAGGTTCGAACGCGTGAGGTTCTGGTGCCGGTCGATAACAAAAACTTTGTCCTTGCTTCACAAGTTGGTGTTCTGAATCGGCCCATGTATTCCTGGGATGGCAACCCGACGCCCAAGCAATTCACTCCCACCAAGAACACCTCCGGTCCCGTGGCACTTAAGACCGAAGTGGGTTACCTGAAGCTGGGTCATCTGGAGGTGGCGATCATTCCCGGTGAAATCTATCCCGAGCTGGTTCTGGGTAAGGTGCAAGATCCGGTGGACCCCGGTGCTGATTTCCCGGATGCGCCAATAGAGCCCTCCATCTATGGGCAACTCAAGGGCAAACATCGGATGATTGTTGGGCTGGGGAACGACGAAATTGGTTACATCATCCCGAAGAGACAATGGGATGTCAAAGCGCCGTTCTGTTACGGGTTGAAGAAAACCCAATACGGCGAGGTCAACAGCGTGGGTCCGGAGGCGGCCCCCATCATCTGCAACACCTTCCGTGATTTGGTGAACCAGAAGTAATTGCTCCTGATGTGCAGTGTGTGCTGGTGGAGCTAACGCACGCTCTGGCTAGAAGTAGTAATCCGCTTCACCAGCATCGTGGCATAACTGCCCCGGGGTAAATCGAACTGAAGTATCAGTTTGCGACGACCGGGATTCAATTCGTCGAGTTCAACCGAATGGTGCAGATTGCGTGGTTGCACGCATCCGGCTCGCTCCCCACGGCTGAAGAACGGCTTCTGCAACCCCTTGATCTTTAACTCCGTGAGCGTCAGGCCCTCACCATGCAGAACATCTGCAACGATGGTTAGCCAGGGCGCATTGGTGGGTGGCTTGAGCCGAGCGCTGGGGAGGGGCAAACTCAGTGCGGTCCAATCGGTAAGTCGAGCAGGGTGTATTTTCACGGGTATCGGGTATTCGCCCAGCTTGAGCTGAATGGTTATGAGTTGCTCGGGAGAAAAGTGCCGCCTGAGCCATTCCGCCAGCATGCGATTCCAAAGATAGCTTTGGTAAGCAGCGAGATATAAGCCCTGAAGATCGGGGCGAAGGCGGGCGACTGCGCCTTTGAAATCGGTTGGATGGGTAACCAAGTAATCCATCAAACTGCGTGCATGGCCTTTCGCCAACGCTGCTTTACATGCTGGCCAATTGCCCCAATGGCTTCGTAGGAGTGCCTTTTCCCGTTTCGCCTCGGCCCGATCGAATTCATAAGGTGCTGCCAGGGCCAGCCACAAAGCTCGCTCGAAGTGCCCCTTGACCATCGCCTTGGCCACAAACTCCGGGGGCGCACCAACGGAACCAAAGCGTTGGTCATCGAAGTAATTCGCCAGACCGGTTTCGGCCACCTCGTTCAAGGCATGGATGGCCTGTGACAATGCTTGGTCATTAAGTGCTCGAATGGCAATCCTGAAGCGGTTGGCGGTAATATCCTGAGCGCTATACGCGGTTTCGCGCTGCCCCAGATAAGTGAGAGTGAACCGTTCCTGCTTGAAGTCCCGGCGTGGTCCTCGAAATATGGTCAGGTACTGGGCCGTAACGGCATGACGATCCTTGAGGCCTCCGTAGCTCAACCGCCGAAAATCCAGCTGCCAGCGACGGCGAATGGCGGCCAAAGCGTCAGGGGTTGTCCACCCGGTCTTGTCAAGTCGATAGAAGCTATACTCTCCCGCCGAAGCGGCTTTTGCTTCCGTCAATTCCTCGACACAGAAATCCTCGGGACGCTGTTTGAGTTTCATGGAGTCATGATACCGGAATTTCTCAAGGTCGCCGCACCGTCGGGGTGCTCAAAGGTGCTGGGCGAGTTGCAGTGCTGATCAACGGGTCGCCAATGGCGGTGACGCGGGAGCCGGGTTGATCGAACAGATACGACCATTCGAGACTACTTCCTATGGGGATAATGGGACGATCCTCTGGAGCCTGCGGATAATCCCATCCCGTGGTGATGACTGGCGACGGCACGGGGATGGTCATGGCAACCTCGTTCAAAAGGCGGGTAACAGCTTCAACTGTTCGCGCATCGGTGAGCAAACTGATTCGGCCCACGTCCGGGACAACAATGGACTCCAAGCCTGTGGTTGCTGCTGAGCCATAGCCGCTGCCGACAGTCAGTGTCCGCACACCCAGCCGGGGAGCCGTGGTTTTCCCATCGGCGTCCAATAACACGACGCCAGCCACGGGTAAGTTCTGTGCCAGAGCATTTTCCACCAGTCGGACTGCTTTTGGCGAACCCGCTTCGCATCCGAGGATGACGAACACCGCCTCCGGGTTGGTGGCGGTAATTCGCCGCATTTCAGCCAGCATCCACGGTGTATGCCAGACTTGCCCGGTGGCGACTTTGGCAAAGCCCTGTTCGTTGAGTTTGGTTCGCAAGGTTTCCAGAGCGAGGATGCCCGCGGGGTTGAGACTGCTGACCGCGAAGATGTAAGTTTGATTCCGCTGGAACTCCGGCACATCGCAATTTGGGCCCGCTTCCACCGCCAACCCGTAACCGTGGCTTGCGCAACTGACGCAACCCGGTGAGCCCGCCAGTATTGCCAGAAGCACCAGTGCTCGCCCGCTTTGCCGTGACATCCCGAGTCCTCTTGTTTGTGCGGTATGGCTTGCTCATTCAAATCGGCAAAACCCACAGGATTCCGGCAACCCTTACAAATTCACCTCCTGAGAAGGCGTTAAAGCTCGGCTGAGAATTCTGATTATGGAAACTAGCGAAGTTGGGTCGTTCCGTAGCCCGGATTGCATTCTGAAACGGGCTGATGAAAAAGCCCGTGTCAATTGGATCGCAGGAAGGCAATGAGATCGCGGACTTGCTCCGTGCTCAGAGCATCGAGCAGGCCGGCTGGCATGAGGGAGAGGGCGGAATCGGTTACAGTCACTACATCGTCTGTCGCAAGGATCAGTCGCTCGGTCGCGGTTTGCACAACCAGGCGTGCCACCGTTCGTTCGGTCACGATACCCGTGATCACGCGGTCATCACTTGTCCGAATCACCGACATGCGGTAATCGCGGCCAACCTCGGCGCTTGGGTCAACCAAATTCAAGAGGAGGTAATCTAAATCCCGCCGATTGGAGCCAGTCAGGTCCGGGCCGATGGTGCCGCCCTGGCCACGAAGCTGGTGGCAGTGTTGACAGGCTTTGGCGAAGATAGCCCGACCGTTCTCCCGATTGGCGGTGCGAAGGAAGTTGGGTGTCAGCAGGTTCTTGTAACGGGTGATTGCCTTCTGCTTGTCGGCCTCCGTGTCACGAACCTCCCCCCAGACGACCCGAAGGCGCTGGGTCACGGTGGCATCATTTAAGGCGTAGATCTGTCGAGCCGTGAAGGCACTGATATCTCCCCGCGGGATTGTGCCTTTCTCAACCGCCTCGAGTAAGGGAAGTACAAAGTCTTTGCGGGATGCGAGTGTGGCGATGGCGTCGGCTTTTTCTTCCCGATTCAGACGAGGATAAATCTTCAAGAGCGTTCCTGGTGTACCCGGGTGTGGGCTGACAGCCAACCCGCGTATAGCTGTTTGGCGTATCGACTCATCCTCGAGCAGTTCGTGCAGTACGTTTGCCAAATCCTGGGGACGGGTTTCGATGAGGGATTCGAGACTCGCAACCCGTTCCGCGGTCGGTGCCGACTTATCCCGAGCGATCGCCTTCAAATCCACGACGGCCTGCGAATCTCCGAAGATCAGCGCTAATGCCACAGCATGTTGTCGAATTGCCTTCCGGGTGCTGGTGCGAAGACGCTGATAGATTTGTGGCCAACCCTTGGGCATGGGCATCGTCTTGCGGCCCCGTAACGCCTCGCGAGTACCGCTGAGCAGGTCGAGTTGCACGTCGTCGTGAACCTGATCCAGCACGGAGACCAGTTGGCTCAAGTCAGCGGACTTCCCGTTTTCCAAAACGTCGTCAGTCAGCCGACGAGCAACGAATCGTCGGATGAGTGGTATCCGCGATTCGATCGCGAGTTGGATCGCTCGGGGTGGATCCGCTGGAACCAACGGCTCGATACCGTACCAGTACATGAGCGGTAAATTCGCATCATGAGTGTCTTCCGATCGTTTCACCAGAGGTTCAGCGATTGCCCAACGCTGCTCCAGTGGCAGACGCTGGAGGGAGGAGGCAAGTGCCAGTCGCACGACTGGGGAGTTGTGCCGGGTCAGTTCACGAACCGCGACACTCCGTTCCGCCAGTAAGCGGACAACCCAAGCTAATACGTGTTCGTCGCGGTCCTCCAGCCGTTCCTGAAGCAATTCCTTGGTCAACAACTCGGTCGCTTGCAACGCCCACAGGGCGCGCAACCGGCGGGTCGGATCCGGGTGGGTCCGCAGGATTTTGACGAGGTCTCTTTGGAGTTCACCGTTGGCTTTTGCCGGTCGCTGGAGAGCCCGGTGTTGGAGAATCCGTCGGGCCTGTTGGACGTACCAATCATTCTTGTGCAACTGGAGCTGCACGAGCTCCTGGTCACTGAGCTTGGTGAGCTGTACCGGTGGACTGGGCAGGTTACCATAGCTGATTTTGTAAATCCGGCCGGTGGTGGTGTGCGGCTTGTACGTGTGACACTCGCCCGTGTCGGACCAATCGGACACGAAGATGCTCCCATCTGGTCCCGTGCGCAACGTAACACCCATGAACCACGGATCGGCTGAGATCATGAAATCCGTGCCGTGACTGGCCAGGTAACCCGATCCCTTGGGCTTCACAATGTCGTTATTGATTCGTCGACCGTGGACATTGCACATGAACGCGGTATTGCGGTAGCGAGTCGGGAAGCTATCGCCGAGATAAATCAGCATGCCGCAGTGGGCATGGCCGCCGCCCATGGCCAGCGTGTCGGGTTGGCCGAGGACCGCCCGCAGGTCGCCGGTGGGGTAGTGCAAATGATCCGCGATGGTGGGCAAACGCTCATAGGCAAACCGGCTGGAGGGCCGATTTCGCCATGGCTCGTAGTGCCCCCCCGGGATCATGTGAAAGAGGTGAGGGTTGACGCAATTGGAAACAAAGCACTCGCCGTAATCGTCGAAGTCGACACCCCAGGGGTTGGTGGTACCGTCCGCGAAATTCTCGAAAATGTGTTTCGTCGGATGCACCCGGTAGACACCGCCGTCACAATGAACTCGCTTCGCAAGGGGTGTTCCCGGTTTCCCCACATCGGACGGGCTAGTGCGCCCGTGACCGCCATAAAGCCAACCATCGGGTCCCCACGTAAACCCGTTGACAAGATTGTGTCGGCTTTCTTGATAACCAAAGCCATCCAATATGACTTGGGGTGGGCCGTCAGGGCGATCGTCAGCGTTCGCATCGGGAACAAAATACAGCTTGGGTGGTGAGATGACCCAGACTCCTCCCAAACCAACTTCGACGCCCGTGATATAGTTAAACCCTTCATAAAACACGGTGCGCTGGTCCGCTTTGCCGTCGCCGTCGGAGTCGGCGAGTATTGTGATTCGGTCCCGGCCGGTTTCCTTCCATTGACCATAGTTGAGCGCTTCCGCAACCCACAATCGGCCACGGGAATCGATGCAGAACGAAATCGGTTGCACCACATCCGGCTCTGCGGCGAAAACCGTGGCATGAAACCCATCGGGCAGCACCATTTGCTGAGCCGCTTTGTCCGCTGGCAATAGCGCTGGGCTGGAATCGTCCGCAAATAACGCCAGCGGAAGGTAAACACTCAAAAGAACCACCCAAAATCTCATGCCAACTCTCCCTTTTGGATGCAGCTTGTGTACATGGATGCAGCTTGTGTACACCGCGACTCCTAACACTCATTACACCACGTTCAAAGCATCAGTTGCATGTACACAACATCGAGCCAGCGACCAAACTTAAACCCTACTTGCCGTAAATAGCCCGCGGGCACAAAACCCAGGGATTCTTGCAAAGCTACACTCGCCCTCTGTTCCGAGCACGTGCTGCCAATGATCGTGTGATGGCCGATGGAGCGGGCCCGCTCGATCAGATCCAGCAAAATCGCTCGCCCGAAGCCCTTTCGGTGGTGCTCGGGGTGGACATAAACGGATGCTTCTACGGTACGAGCATAGCCGCACCGCGAATTCCAGGGCGAAAGCGCTCCCCAGCCTACCACAACCCCATCCACTTCGGCTACCGTCAACGGATGCTGAGGGCCGCGATCACGAAAAGCAGCAAGTTGCTCCTCGGCTGTTTCCGGCTGGACTCGAAACGTACAGGTCGAGGTGGCCACGTAGTGGTTGTAGATGCTCAAAATAGTCGGCAAGTCTGTCAGCGTCGCCAGCCGGATCCAAGGGGTACATTCCGCCATGTTATTTGTCTCTTGCTTGTGGTTGCCCAACTGACAGGAAAATAGCTCACGAGCGAACCGCTGCAGACACAGCAATCAAGCTCGTTTGGTTCCTGTACGTTATGTCAAGTTGCTCGTCTCGTCGTTGAGTGAATCCTCGGACTTTCCACCACTATCTCACTTGACGGAGTCTCGAAGTAGTCGCCTTGATCGTCCCCCTGTTCGAGCTGGCGGAAGCAATCAAGGGATTTAGTCTGCCTGCGGGGTACCAAGAGTTGGCCCCCGCCAGATCGATTCCGCGCTACTTCCGTATCGTTATGAGGTGAATCCGACTGCAACCGTCGCACTGTGCCAGCCTGAGCATTGTCGAGCGTCGGCTCCTGCGGTTCGAATCCGGCGATCGGGGCTGGCTGGATCGGGTTAACGATGGGCATATCCCCTCCGAAACGGGCCAGCAGTTGTTCATCCGATTCGCACCTCCCCGCTCCAGAAGTTGCTACCAAGTGCTTCCGGAACGCCGTTGTGAGCGTATGATTCCAGTACGGGGGGGTCGAGGCCCACTTTCACGATGTCTGATCAACACCGGGGATTTCCGATGGCTGATGAACTGAAACTGACTCATCCCTGGCTCGTGGCTGTGTGGCCGGGTATGGGGCACGTGGCCCTCAACGCTGGGGTCTACATGCTGGCCAAACTTGGCATGACCACCGTTGCCGAGTTTGAATCCGGCGAGCTGTTTGACATTGAACAAGTCGAAGTGAAAGGTGGTCTGGTCCAACCGGTCCGCCGACCGCGGAACCGGTTGTTCGTGTGGTCGGACCCAAACAAACGGCACGACCTCGTCGTTTTTCTGGGTGAAGCTCAGCCACCCGTGGGCAAGTACGCCTTCTGCCGGCAATTGTTAGCCTACGCCAAGGAACTGGGTGTGGAGCGGGTCTTTACCTTTGCAGCCATGGCAACCCGGATGCATCCCGAACACGAATCCCGCGTATTCGCGGCGGCAGTCGATAGCGATGGATTGGAGGAATTACGCCGGCGGGAACTCGAGATTCTGCAAGAAGGACATATCGGTGGCCTGAACGGGGTGTTGTTGGGAGCTGCCGCCGAAGCCGGGTTGCCAGGTGCGTGCTTGCTGGGTGAGATGCCGCACATCTTTGCTCAGGTGCCGTTCCCCAAGGCCTCGCTTGCGATCCTGGAGGTGTTCGCGGATCTGGCGGGGATCGAACTCGATCTCACCGAACTCGGCGAGAAAGTTCGGGAGGTCGATGAACAACTGGGCGAAATACTGGCCAAAGTCGAGGAAGAATATGGGCAGCGGAGCCGACGGGAAGAAGAGGAAGATGAACTGCTTTCAGAAGGATCCGAAACGGAAGAAGAGGACGAAGAACCGGAACAATCCCAGCAACCACCGGTCCCACCGCGTCGCGGCCGGCTCCATCGCGAGAAGATCGAGGCGCTCTTCGCGGAAGCTGCTAAAGATCGCTCAAAAGCTTTTGAGTTGAAGCAAGAGCTTGATCGTCACGGACTGTTCAAGGAATATGAGGATCGTTTTCTTGACCTATTCAAAAAACCGGAGTAGCCGAACTAATCGGATCCGGTTCAGGTGGATCCATCATTCAATGACAAAGGACGCCAGGCGGTCCAAATTCACCTGATCGGGGGGGTAGTCTTTGCGGGCCGGCATCCGCGGATACACCTCGGGGAAGGTGTATCGACTTGCAGGCCACTCAAGCGGCCAGTCGTCCGGCAAAGGACTGACCGTAAACCGCTGCTCCGGCCCGGGAGGGATCTTCTTTCCATCCGGACCACGCAGGGGTGTTCCGACGAGGATTCGCTCCCCACGCTCAGTCAAGGGCAACGCTTTTGTCGACACAACGGCTGACACGTTGAAGAAGTCGTACTTGAGCCCGTCCCGGTCTGCCGCATATCGCTCCACCATCCGGCGACTCAGCAGGAGCATGCGGTCCCGGTCGGCAGGGTGAATCAGATCCATTTTGGGAGCAACGAATGCTACTCGGGTGATCCACCCCGGCCGCCATTGGTGGGGTAAGAATACCTTGGTGAGCCCACGGAAGAGAGGCCCAAACAGTTTATTCTCGCCCGGTGACAAGACGTCGAATAGATCCCGAATGATCTGTCGGTTATCGTCGTACATGCCGACGCCGCCGGCCAGCAACATGGTAATATCGATAAGTACAACCAAGGCCGTGCAGGATTTAAAGGCCAGCACGGTCGGAACGACAACTTCGTCGACATAACGTCTATAACGTGCCACAAACTGCTCGTACAGCTCCGAGCCTGGTCGCCGTAATTTGGCAGGCAGTGGACAAAATTCGTTCGCAGCGTCCACACCACTGAAACGGGAGGCAGCAAGTTGTTCAGGAGTAGCTGGCCGGGCTGCCTGACCACGTACATCGAGCAAAAAAGTTGAGGGGGAAATCAAAGGCTTGTAATTGAGAATTAGGTTCGCCAGCGCTAACTTGTAGTGCTGTAACAACTCGGAGGCAGTGGCGCTCGATTTTGCGATGACATCGAGAAAGGGGGCAGAGCACGTCCGATAGCTGGTATCGTTAATCATCAAGCTCAGCATTTTTTCCGACCAGCCCGTGAAGTCACGACCAATCATGGCCGCATCAGCAACCCGTTCTCCGGGCAGATCGTAGAGCTTCAGCAGGCAGTCGCTGAACCGCCAATCGGACCGCTCAAATTGACAGACAAATTGGGATCGGTCCGTGGTTTTGGCGGGCCAACGACCGGCATTCACCAGTGCGTCGCGATACCCGGTGTAATTAAACTGGGTCCAGTTGTGATCCGGCGGGTGGACGGTAAATTTGCGAATCTGCGTTCGCGGACTGCCGAGGGGAAACCGGTCGGGATCGTGGTCTTGCAGGTGGTTGATGAGCGAGGAAAGAAGGACTGTCTTGCCGGAATTGTACAGACCGACAATACCAACACGGGCTTCCGTTGTTTTCAGCCGGGCAAGGCTCATGAGTCGCTCGGTCATAAGATAGCTTTTTGCACCCCACGCTAGGGTAGTGCTTTCACTGTACGGGACCGACCCCATGAGTGCTATTCGCTTCACGCATGTCGATCATTGTTCAGTGATTGTGACCAATGTCGAAAAAGCCCGTGCCTTTTATACCGGCGTGCTCGGTTTGAAGGAAATCGCCAAGCCCCGTACCTTCGACTTTGTTGTGCTGTGGTATGAACTCAGCGATGGACAAACGGTGCATTTGTTGCACAAACCCGAGCCGGATAGCCGAAGCCCGCGGCACTTCGCCTTGCGGGTCAATGATGTGACGGCTGCCCGGGAACACTTTCGGAGGCATGGTGTGCCAATTGAAGAGACAGTGCCCATTCCTCATTGCGACCGCTTCTTCGTCCACGATCCCGACGGCAACCGGATTGAAATTATTCACTGGCACCAGCCCTACAACCCCCGCGAAAGCGGAGCCGCAAGGCTGGATTGAGTTGAAAGGCTTTACCACCAGCTGAAAACCCGCCGATCAATTTGATACCAGGACAGTGTAGGTATACTTAAGGCGGCGCTCCTCTCCAGGTTTTAACGTCAACTCCCAAACCAATTCATTGCGCTTGTTGATTGAGAACACTCCTTCCTGAAGCAAAGTTCGGGTTGGCGAGTCATCTGCAGCAATCAATTCACCCGAGAACTGGCGACGGATGACGAGTTGCACGGTTTCTTTCCGGTTGTTGCTCACGGCCAGTTCGCCCTCGACCGTGCTGCGTCGGTACTGATGACCGCCGATCCACACTATGTCGCGGCTACTACCATCCTTGTTGAGAAGTTCGTTCTCGATAGACCGCGTGCGAATACTCAACGCCTTCTCAACACGCACAATCGTTTGCTGACCGGGGTTGGTCCAGTATGTGGTGCGTTGGCCGTTAAACTGCCCGTTGGCGGTGACCAGTGCCGGGCCGGTTGTCATGGGGAAATTGAGTGGGTTCTTAAACCGGAGCGAATCCCAGGGTTCATGGTCGTCAGTTTGGCCACGATCGGGACGGTAACCATACTCGTTACGGGTATCCGGCACAAGCCATTCGACGATCCGCTGGTAATCGGTTTTGCCCGTGGCGACTGTCAACGCCAGGCTCGCACCCTCAGCTAAAGTCCGCTTGCCGATGGGCTGATAATGCAGATCCACGCCTTCCCCGCTGGGCGTGGCCCCGAGTGTCAGAAGTGGTGGCGATCGGAAGTTCTCGACAATCTGCTGGGTGGCAGCTGGATTACTGAGAATAGCGTTGTAAGCTAGCTGACGATTGGCCAGTTCGGTGAAAAACGTCGCCCAACTCGACCCGGGAGTCAGCAAGGAGCGGACCTGAGCGTATTGCACACTCGGGTACCCCGAGATGAGCCGAATTTCCGTATCCCTCAGGTCGCTTAGCTCGTTCCGAATCACGGCATGTTGCTCGAGAAGCAGGGTTTTAGGATCCGAAATGTCCATGCGATAACTCGGTGCCCATGAGATTCCATGCGTGAGGTAACGCATCGTCACTTTGCTCTCGCCTCGAGCACGGTCAGCCAACGTCACGAGTAGGCGGGGCCGCTTCCGTGTGACCGTGTTGCCTCGATCGTCTGCCTCAACCGATGCCACTTCAGACGATTCGATATAGGTGCGGCCTTTGTCGGTTTGGACGACCAGAAATCGCGATCCACTGGAAGCTGCTGCGTCGGGAGGGGAAGGGCGAGTCGGATTACTCGGTTCGGGCTTGATTTTCAGCATCGTCCCCACGACCGGTGGACGGTTGTTGCCCTTGAAGTACACGGTTACTTTTTTGCCTGCCAGATCGTCCTGAAGATGGCCAATCGCAGTCTCGTTGATGGGGACTTCGACATCGCGCATGTGCATCATCAGCTCAATCGGCGCGGAGCTATCCACCCAGAATGTGCCGTGAACGGGAGCGGGTACTGGATCGATTGCATAGACGCCTGGCTTGGGTAATGTCATCTCGCATTGAATGACAGCCAAACCGTTTTTGAAGAGATCGACGCCGACAATCGTGGGCTTGACCGGCGTTTCATCGGCAGCTGTAGCAGAGGTTGGGATCACCAGTACCGCAGCCACTAGTGCGATGGCTCGTGTCGTTCGCATGAGAAGCCCCTTGGTTGCCAATGATTCGGACAAGTCGGCATGAACCGACGTGGGTGAGTATAACCGATGGTTGTTAGGTCACGCGGGGCTGTTACAACGGCGAAACAATCACGGCACACTGTCTCCAGCACGATCGCAAGCAGCGTCGCCCACATCGACGGGGTGACCGCATAGAATAGTCAGCGCTATGGAGTTTGCTATGATCGAAGATCCCCTGCCGCCGTTGAGTGAACAAACTCCCGACCCACGCGATCCGGCAGCTAAGGTTCGTACGTTCCCGACTGGACCGGGTGTCTATCTGATGAAAGATGGGGGCGGAAACGTCATCTACATCGGCAAGGCGAAGAACCTCCGTGCGCGGGCTTCGTCGTACTTCACCAACGAAGCCAGGAACGATGTCCGCATCCGGGATTGGATCGGCTTTATCAAGGACGTGGATTACATCGAAACCGAGGACGCCATCGCTGCCGTGTTTGCGGAGGCGCGGATGATTAAGGACATCCGTCCCAAATTCAACAAGGAACTCAAAGACGACAAGACATTCCCTTACCTGCAGATCCGCACGCGGGAAGAATTTCCTCGTGTCGAGATTACTCGAAAACCCCGACGGCACGGGGTGCGGTTGTATGGTCCCTTTGCGGGTACCAAGCAGCTGCGCTTGGCTGTGGATGTCTTGCAGCGGTTGTTCAACTTCCGGACCTGCACCCTGGATATTCGATCGTCGCAAGAACGCTGGCGCTGGTTCCGACCCTGTCTGCTGCACAGTATCCGCCGCTGCACCGCGCCCTGTAATCTCCTTGTCAGCCGGCAGGAGTATCGCCGCCAGATCAAAAAGCTGATCTTGGTTCTCGAAGGGAAGAAAACACAACTTGTCAAGCGCTTGCACAAGGAAATGCAAGCTGCCAGCGAAGCGTTGAACTTCGAAAAGGCACGGCAGCTCCGAGATGAGATTGCCGCCTTGGAAAAACTGGATTTGCGGGGCGATGTGACCACCGATGAGCAACCCGAAGTGTTTCCCCTGGATCCGAAAAAAGGGCTGCGTGGCCTTCGCAAGGTGCTGAACCTTCCACGACTGCCGCGCACCATCGAGGGCATGGACATCGCCCACCTGGCGGGACAGGATACCGTTGCTTCACTCGTCACCTTCCACGATGGTCTGCCATTTAAGCCCGGTTATCGGCGATTCAAGATCAAAAGCGTGGACGGAGTGGATGATTTTGCCTCGTTGCGTGAAGTGGTGACACGGCGGTTCCGTCGGCTCAGCGACGATGACGAGGTTTTTCCCGACATTTTGCTCATCGACGGTGGGAAAGGGCAGTTGAACGCAGCGGTGGAGGCTTTCAAGAATTTGGGTATCACACCACCGGTTCTGATCTCATTGGCCAAGCAGCAGGAGGAACTGTTCCGACCCGGTGTAGCCGAATCGATCAAGCTGAGCCGCCACTCGGCAGCGCTGCGGCTTTTGCAGTATGTCCGCGACGAAGCCCACCGCTTCGCGCAACACTATCACCACATGCTGCGGCGGAAACGATTAACGGACGAATGAACCGTTGCCCGCTCACGGTGACTCACTTTGCTGCCAGTCGAGTTTCCACTGCCACTTTTGCAGCTCTGTCAACCGGGTGTGGTCCGTCAGGTCGAACTTGAGGGGGGTAACCGTAATGTACCCCTCGTTGAGTGCTTCAACGTCGCTGCCAGGATGAGGATCCGGACAGATGAACTCGGGGCTGCTCCAAAAGTAGGTTCGGCCGCGCGGGTTCACTCGGCGGTCAAACTTTTCGTAATACGGCGAGATATTCTGAGGCATGACTTTGATGCCCTTAACCGGCCCCCGTTCCAGAACGGGGATATTGACATTGAACAAGCTGCCAGGGGCGGGTTGATGGGCAAGGATCTGCTCAATGACCTGCCGGGCTAACCGGGCCGCCAAGGGAAAGTCGTAAATCTTCTTGTCGTATTCCAACGAGACGGCGATGGCGGTTTGTCGGTAGAAGGCTCCCTCGATGGCCGCCGCGACTGTGCCTGAATAGAGCACGTTGATCCCCGCATTACTCCCAGCGTTCAAACCACTGATAATCACATCGGGCGGATCGGGCAGCAGTTCGAGAAGTGCGAGTTTGACACAGTCCGCCGGTCGACCCTCAACGGCCCAGCCGATGAAGGTCTTCCGATCATCCTCGAATACCTCGCTGACCAGGAGTGGGTTTAAGAGGGTGACCGAATGCCCGGCGGCACTTTGTTCTGTGGCGGGTGCGACCACCGTAACTGAGCCCAGCTGTCGTAATTCCTGTCGTAACGCTCGCAGGCCCGGAGCATAGATTCCGTCGTCGTTGGTCAAAAGGATGTGCATGGGAAACTCCAGTGGGTACAGTCATTCAACGAACTGGAGATGCTGCTGGCGCGGGTTCGAGTGGGTGTAGGGGGGAATCAAATTAAGCCAGCCGATGGTCCGGCACGGGTTCCTTGACGACCTGGCTTTCATTGCGTATCAACAATATCGTTTGTCGCAGGCGCTTGAGCCGCGCGGCTCGTCTGTGTCCCGGGGGTCACCCGTGGAACCGTCGATTTTCTTGGATTTTCACCTGCCTAACGCAGCTACGTGGCTCTACTTTTCGCTCATCTTGAGCCTATCCATTTTTTTTCAGTTCACCCGACCGTTTTCGTTACGTAATCTCGATCTGATCATGCTCTTCATGCCGGTGCCGGGTTTCCTGCTCCTCCAGGAGGCTCATAACCTGCTCGCGGCTGGCAAATTGGGGGGCGGTCAAGGCAAATTAGTCCTGGCTTATGGATGGTTGCTAGCAGGTGCGGCATACTGGTTGGTTCGTGCGATTGTCGATCTCAGTCTGGTTCGTCGTCCTCCCTTGAATCCCAATTTAACTACATCGGGGCTGACCTGCTTGGGTTTAGCGTTATTTGTGGGCTTGACCTCCGTTGCCGTTCGCCGAACCGGTGATGCTCCCCAACCGCTGCAGGTTGGTCGCGCTCCTGCGCCGATTGAACAAGTTCAGGATCAAGCAGCGGCGGCGGTGCAGCAAGCCCAAAATGGCAACCTCTATGCAGCGGCTCCTGAGGAAGTGCGATTCTGGGTCGAACGAACGCTGGCGATGGTCTGTCATGCAGCAATCGTGATGGGGTTGGTCCTGATGGGTTGGCATCACTTTCAGGATCAGGCGGTCGGTGTCGCGATGGGGACGCTTTATCTTCTGGTGCCTTACACAGCCTTTGATGTGGGACGGCAACTGCACCACGTCTGGCCGACGACATTTCTGATTTGGGCCATTTACAGTTACCGCCGTCCGATCGTAGCGGGTTGGCTCCTCGGGCTGGCCACCGGGACCGCCCTGTTTCCGGCGTTACTTTTACCACTGTGGTTCGGATTCTACTCCCGACGGGGGGCAAGCCGGTTTGGTCTGGCCTTCATCATCGCTGTGCTCTTGAGTGTTGGCATTACATCGCTTGTACTGTGGCTTGATGGCCGCGCTGGTTACGGATTGACCGCGGTTCTCAGCCTGCCGGAATGGCAACCCTGGCAAGTTCCGCAAACCGAGAGCATTTGGACTGGTGCTCACTGGGCGTATCGAATGCCCATCTTTGTTCTTTTCGTAAGTTTTGTCGCGGTTGTAACCGTTTGGCCAAGTCCCAAGAACCTGTCGCATCTCATCGCGCTATCTGCAGCGATTTTGATTGGAATTCAATTCTGGCATGGGGATCGAGGGGGAGTTTATGTCTTGTGGTATCTGCCGTTATTGCTCCTCATGGTGTTTCGTCCCAACCTGACACTTGCGGAACCCCCTCGTCCGGAGCCGGGCACCGGTTTGATGGCGCGACTTGCGAGCGTGGCCTGGCGACGGGTGTGGCCCCGACCCGAGCCGCCCAAGGAACTGGCGGTTTAAAAAACCCTGGAGCAATCTTGTCTTTTCTGGCAAACCGCCGCGTGCTAACCTAGCGCGTCTGAATCACGCACGAGGGTCACGGATGGCACGTCGCTGGCAAGTGATTCTGGGGTTGACCGTGGCGGGCATCGTGGGCACGGCTCCCCTTGTCTACTCGGCTTATCACAATTTCCATTTGCGCAATCTGCGGGTGGTCGAGGAAGGCGTTCTCTATCGAAGTGGCCAGCTGACGCCGCTTGGGCTGGAGACGGTGGTCCGCGAACGCGGAATCAAGACCGTGATCACCTTGCGGGCAGCACGGATACCGGGCGAAGCCAACCCCGATGCATGGGAAGAGGCGTTTTGTGCGGCTCGGGGATTGAATCACGTGCGCATCCCCCCGCGCCTTTGGAGTGCCAATGAAAATGGCGAAATCCCCGCGGAACAGGGCGTCTATCGCTTCCTGCAAGTCATGGACGACCCAGCCAACCACCCCGTTCTGGTGCATTGTTTTGCTGGCATCCACCGGACCGGTACGATGTGTGCCATCTTTCGAATCGAATACCACCGCTGGTCCGCTGAACGGGCAATCAACGAGATGATGCTTTATGGCTTTGATCCAGCAGATATGCAAGAGTACATTGAAGGCTATCTCCGCAGCTATACCCCCCGTTGGAAAGCCGCCAAAAGGTAGCAGAACCTCCGGCCTTTCGCTACAGTAAATGTTGGAGGTTGACCGCGAGGGTGGCGGAACTGGCAGACGCACTGGACTTAGGATCCAGTGGCCGCAAGGCCGTGGGGGTTCAAGTCCCCCCTCTCGCATTGGCTCTCCCGGTGTTGATTGATCATTTCAGCAGCTCACCGCGCATCACGGTGACGGCAGTTCCGATGAGTTTCACCCGTTTGCCACGCCGCCGCATCCGCACCACCCCGCCCCGCTCCGAGGCCTGGTAGCCCACGAGCTGATCCTTGCCAAGTTTGTCACCCCACCATTCCGATAGACAACAATGGGCGGACCCTGTGACCGGATCCTCATTAACCCCAACGGCAGGCGCGAAGAAGCGCGAGATGAAATCGAATTGGTGGTGATCCGACCGGGCGGTGACGATCACCCCGCGGCAGTCGATCTTTTGGAGATGCTCAAAGTCGGGTTCGAGGTGTCGAACCGTATCGGCCGAGGCCAGTTCGACCAGCAGGTCGCAATCGTTGCGGCCCGCTGCGACCCAGTCTGCTGTTCCCAATGCCTGACCCAGTTCAGCCGAACCCGGCCACGGGATGGCGGGCTGGGCTGGGAAGTCGAGTTCGATCGCGTTGTTCGGTAAGCGAGTCGCGGTGAGCCGACCACTTTTGGTCTGAAAGCCGATTTCCGCGGGACCGGTTCGCTGTGTTTCCCATACGATATGGGCCGCTGCAAGTGTCGCATGGCCGCACAGCTCGACCTCAACCTTTGGTGTAAACCAGCGTAGCTCGAACTCGTTGGCAGCTAGAGCAACCAGGAATGCGGTTTCCGAAAGGTTCATCTCCCGAGCGACCAGTTGGAGACACTCGGCGGATCGCCAGTGATCTAGCAGACACACGGCCGCCGGGTTGCCACCGAACGGCTGCTCAGTGAACGCATCGACGATCCAAATCGGGGTCATCATTCACCTCCGAATTTGTTATAGTGTGCGACAGTGCTTGTTTGCTTGCGGAATACCACTCTCATGTCACGCCACATCCTTTCACCAACACTTGCAGCCACCGCCGGGTCTGCTGCCTTTGTTCTCGCGCTCCTTGCCGGGCGCCCGGATGCTGCTGCCGATGATTCCAGGCCAAAACCGAAGCGCCAGCCGTGGATATCCTCAAAGATAACCGGCTCGCCCGAACCACCCCCGCCGTTCAGGTCGGTTCGTGTCTTTCCCGAGGTTCAGTTCAACCATCCCTTGTTGATCGCTCGCTGCCCCGGCACCGACCGCCTGTTTGTCGGTGAGCAGGAAGGAGTGATCTATTCCATAGCCAACGTGCCTGGCGCGAAGAAGGAGCTGTTCTTCGATTTGCGGAAGGAAGTGAAGACGATCGGCAAGCTACCCGGAGCGAAGGACATCGGCGAACTGTACGGTCTGGTATTCCACCCGAAGTTCGAGGAGAACCGCTATTGCTACGTGTGTTACACGCTGCGGCCGAAGGAGCCAAAGGGGGAGCGATTCGAGGACGGCACGCGCGTGTCGCGGTTCACGGTGATCAGGACTGATCCGCCGCGGATCGACCCGGCCAGCGAGGAGATCGTCCTTACGTTCGTCGGCGGCGGACACAACGGCGGCGACCTGCACTTCGGTCCCGACGGCATGCTCTACATTACCACCGGCGACGCAGCGGGGCCGAATCCGCCCGACCCCCTGAATACCGGCCAGGATTGCTCCGATCTGCTTTCCTCGGTACTGCGGATCGATGTGGACACGCCAGGCGACCCGGACGGCGACAGGCCCCGGAGGAACTACCGCGTGCCGAAGGACAACCCTTTCGTCGGCCTCAAGGAGGTGCGGCCGGAGATCTGGGCCTATGGCTTCCGTAACCCGTGGCGCATGAGTTTCGACCGCCAAACCGGCGACCTGTGGGTGGGCGACGTCGGCTGGGAATTATGGGAGATGGTTCACAAGGTCGAAAAAGGTGGCAACTATGGCTGGAGCATCCGGGAGGCTCGCCAGCCGATCAAGCCGGACCAGAAAATCGGGCCAACTCCCATTCGGCCGCCGATGATCGAGCTGCCACATACCATCGCCGCCAGCGTGACTGGGGGTTATGTCTATCGCGGCAAGAAATTCCCCGAACTTGTTGGTGCGTACGTCTTCGGCGACTGGGAGACGCGGCGTATCTGGGCGGCTCGGTTCGAAAATGGCCGCCTCAAAGAAATGCCCGAAATCGTCAAGCCAACCGTCCGCCCCTCCGCCTTCGGTGAGGACAACGCCGGTGAGTTATACTACGTCGACTACGATACCGGGCTGATGTACACGCTGGAACGCAACGACGCCGCCGGTGCGAACATCCGGTTCCCCACCAAGCTGACCGAAACGGGCCTGTTCAAGGACGTGGCGAAACACACGATGGCGGAGGGTGTTGTCGAGTTCGAGCCAAACGTTCGCCAGTGGCAGGACGGCGCGAGGGCTCGCTATTTCCTCGCCTTACCGGGGCTATCCAGTGTTCGCCTTTTCGACAACCCGCGACCGCTGCCGGGGCAGGTCTTCTGGCACAACTTCCGCATGCAGTTTCCCAAGGACGCCGTGCTTGTCAAGACCATCACTCTGGACGTGTACGTCGATGGCAAGCTCCAGCCGAAGAGGCTGGAGACACAGCTTCTGCACTACGATGGCGAAGACTGGCGCGGCTACACCTACGCCTGGCGTGACGACCAAACCGATGCGGACCTGGTGCCGGCCGATGGGGCCGAAACACGACTTGAAGTGCCCAACACGGCTAAGTTGCCGCACAAACTGGAACTCACCTGGACCTTCCACAGCCGTAATCAGTGTTTGCAGTGCCACAACGCGTGGGCCGAATACACGCTCGCCTTTAACCCGCTTCAACTCAACGGCGGCGTTCACATGACCCTGGCGGACGGCTCGGTTTTAACGCGGCCCAACTCGCTCGTCGATTTGAACCAGCACGGCTACATCCAGCGGGTTGGGGCCGATGATAAGCTCTTGCCGCCCTTCGACGGGGACACGGCTGCTAAAGAGCCCCACCTGCCCAATGCCATCAAGATGCAGAACGCCCGCGATGAGGAGGTGGCCCGGGCGTATCTCCACGTGAACTGCGCTCATTGCCACCGCTTCGGCGGCGGTGGCGGGCAGGTCGTGTTGGAGCTGGATTACACCAAGCCGCTCAAGGAGACCGGCATTCTGGATGTGAAACCCCGGCAAGGCGACTTCGGCCTTCCGGACGCACGGCTCATCAAGCCGGGGATACCCTTCCAGAGCGTACTGCTTTATCGGATGACGAAGTTTGGCCGTGGCCGGATGCCGCATCTGGGTTCGGAACTGCCCGATCCGCACGGCTTGCGCTTGATGCATCAGTGGATTGCCTCGTTAGCAAACGGGCCAAGAGAAAACGGGCAAAGTCCCGAGCCACAACACTTCCAGGAGATCGAGAAAAAACTTCGATCGACCGAAACCGCGTTTCCATTCGCTTTCCGACTGAGCGAAGGATCATTCGGTATTTCCGATTCGACTCCAGTTCTCGCCGCAGCGGCGAAGCTCGAACCGGGGCCGGTGCGGGAACTGTTCGAGGGCTACTTGCGGCCCGACCCCAAGGGCCGCAAGCTCGGCAGCAACCCGCGGCCAGCCACCATTCTTTCGTTGAAAGGGGACGCCGCACGAGGGGAAGCAATCTTCTTCAATACGGACATGAAGTGCATCAACTGCCACAAGGTTGGCGACCGCGGCACTGCTGTTGGCCCCGACCTTACGACCATTGGCTCAACACGCAGCCGGGCGGAGTTGCTCGATAGCATACTCCACCCATCCGCCCGAGTCGAACCCCAATACGCGGCCTATAATCTCCGAACGATCGAGGAGAAGACATACACCGGCTTGCTCGTCAAACGTGACGACAAGCAAGTCGTGCTCCGCGACGCCGAAAACCAGGAAATCCGCCTGAATGCGGCCGATGTCGAAACCATAACCCCGTCTCGGTCATCGCTCATGCCGGACGGCCTGATCGCCGGCCTGACACCGCAGCAAGCGGCCGACTTACTCGAGTACCTCGTAAACCGGAAGTGATGGAGGTTAAATTCATGACCCGACCATTCGCTCGCGTTCCTCTGGCCCTCGCGCTTTTCCTCCTCTCCCTCGGGGCGATCACCTCTGCGCAGGACAAAAGCGTCAAGCCGGGGATCAACGACCCGTTCAAGAATCCCGACATTGAGAAATACGCCAAGACGTTCGAAGGTGAAAGCCGTGAGGTGTACGTTCACCGCGACAAGATTGTGAAGGTTTGCAAGGTAAAAGATGGTATGATCGTGGCCGACGTGGGGGCCGGTACAGGGCTATTCACTCGCCTGTTCGCTCCGGCAGTCGCCCCCACTGGCAAGGTCATCGCGGTGGATATTTCTGAAAAATTCCTCGACCACATCGCCAAGACGTGTCATGACGCCAAGATTACTAACGTCGAAACACTCAAGTGCACGGACACGTCCTCGGAACTACCCCTGAATTCCGTGGATCTGGTTTTCATCTGCGATACGTACCACCACTTTGAGTATCCGTACCGAACGATGGCCAGCATTCACCAGGCACTGAAACCCGGGGGGCGGGTCGTGGTGATCGACTTCCACCGCATCCCGGGAAAAAGTTCAGACTGGATACTTGGGCACGTCCGAGCTGGCCAGGACGTGGTGATCAAGGAAATCGAAGAAGTCGGCTTCAAGAAAGTTCACGAAGAAAAAGACTTGCTGAAGGAAAACTACCTGGTTGTCTTCGAGAAAGTCGAGCTGCCCAAGAAGTAAACCAAGCATGATTCGACAAGCAACCCCAGGCGATGTGCCCATCATCGCCCAGCTCATTCGTGAGTTGGCCGAGTACGAACGCTTGCTGGACCAAGTTGTGCTCCAGGAAGCAGACTTGCATCAGCATTTATTCGGCGAACGACGATTCGCCGAGGTCTTGCTCGCCGAGGTGGCGGGCGAGGTCGTCGGGTTTGCGCTCTTCTTCCACAACTACTCGACGTTTCGCGGTCAGCCCGGCCTGTACCTGGAGGATTTATTTGTCAAACCGGCGCACCGAGGGAAGGGCCTTGGTAAAGCCTTGCTGGTGGAACTGGCGCAACTGGCCATCACCCGCCGATGCGGGCGTGTCGAGTGGGCCGTACTGAACTGGAACACTCCTGCGATCGGATTCTACCAGGCGATTGGTGCTGTGCCGATGAACGAGTGGACGACTTATCGACTTACGGATGAGGCGTTGACCCAATTGGCGAAGTCCGGCTAGCGGTCCCCTAGGCCTGGCCAATTCGTTCGTGGCTTGGGTCAATAGGTCGCCGGCTGATTTCCAACCGCGGCTCCACGTCTCTGACAAGGTTTCAGCCCCGGGGTATCCGCAGGGTTTGGTCGTGGAGGGCGGATGCAACCAGAACCGCATCTGCTCCCGCTTCGGCTAATCGATCCACGTCATCCCAACTCCGCACTCCACCGCCGGCAATCAGTTCCACCTCGGGAAACTCGGCCCGGATGGCCCGCAGCAGTGCTTCAGTTCCACAACCGCTGCCGGTTCCGACACGGGCCAGATCGAGCACGATGAGCGTGTGAACCTCCCGCGCGATCACTTGTCGAGCTAGCCCAACAATGTCGTGGGAATCGGTAAGCCCCCACGAGCGCCAGTTGTCCAGTAGTATTCCGTTATACAGGTCGATGGAAAAGGCCACTGTTCGTGGGCCGGGATGGATCAAGGTTGGGGTATGGCACGTTTCGAGGCCAATCACGGGGCGAATGTGTGGTAAATTGGGCAGGGCGTCCAACCCGAGCTGCGGCCCAAAGCCGGCATCGATCCAAATGTTTGTCCTGGAAAGTGTTAGGAGTTGCAGCACGCAAGGACTCACATGACCGGTGCCGATGGCATCGAGATCGGCCACGTACAGTTCCTGGGCGGAGGTGGTCTCGATCAGTGTCTGGGCCACTTCGCAGGGATCAGTGGAAGGGGTTAACTGACTGATGAGTGGTCGATAGTGTTCACGCCGCCCGGCAACCGCTCGCACAACCAGCCCGGCCTTCACATCGAGAACCGGAATGAGTCGTGGTAGGCGGGGTGCGAATGCCATGGAGAGTCCAGAAACTCGCAAGGTGGGTTGGCCGTTCCTCGAGCAAAGGTTATACTACCTTTCTTCGGCCCCAGAAACTGGGTAGGGGGCATTCACGTTCACAATACGGGAGGGTTGGCCTCATCATGCAAACGTCCGGCGTGATTGTTGCCGAGTCCTCGAAGGAGGGATCGTGGCTCTTATAGATGTCAAAGTTCTCCTTGAAGCGGGCGTCCACTATGGGCACCGAGCCAGCCGGTGGAACCCCAAGATGCGGCCATACATTTATGGCAAGCGCAACCTGATCCACATCATTGATTTACGGGAAACCGTCCGTGGGTTGCTCCGGGCGTACAAGTATCTCTCGCAGGTGGTTGCTCGTGGTGGCCTCGTGATGTTCGTGGGCACCAAGCGTCAGGCGAAAGAAATCATCGAACGGGAAGCGGGTCGGTGCGGTATGCCATTTGTCAGCGAACGCTGGCTCGGTGGCACTCTGACCAATTACCGTACCATCCGCAACCGCCTCAAGCGGTTACAGGAACTGGAGGCCATGTGGCTTCCCGCCGGGGCGAATCCCGCCAAAGAAGATCTGAATGCTTACATCGCCAGCATGATGACTGAAGCTGGTAAACTGGATCCGGCCAAGGCCCCGGAGTCGTCGGATATTCGAACGCACTCCAAGAAGATGATTTCGCAACTGAGCCGTGAATTGTTGAAGATTCGGCGAAACCTCATGGGCATTCGGGACATGATCAAACTACCCGATGCACTGGTGATCGTAGGCCCGAACAAGGAACACATTGCTGTCAAAGAAGCTCGGCGAATGGGCGTGACCACGATCGCGCTGATCGATACCGATAGCGATCCGGACCCCGTCGATTTACCGATTCCGGGTAACGACGATAGCATTCGCTCGATCGAAGTGGTGGTGAGCAAGTTGGCCGACGCCTGTTTGGAGGGTCGAGCTGCCTTGCCTCCGGAACAACAGGCCCTGTTCAAGCCGCGCATGCCGGCAGCCACCCGGCCCACGCCCCCGGCTGCGGCGGAAACGAACCCGGCAGCTGCCCCGGCTGTCAGCTAACAACGGGTTAAGAGTTTTGGGTATCAGGTTTCGGGTTTCGCGTTTGGCAATGGAGGCCCGAAACCTGATTCGAAATTACGATGAATCCGTACAGAACTCGAAACTCGAACCGAGAAACCCGAAACGGAGAAACCTATGGCGACTGTGACCCCGCAACTTGTCAAGCAGCTCCGCGACCGCACGGACCAACCGATGGGCCTGTGCAAGCAAGCGCTCGACCTGAGCGGTGGGGATATGGATAAGGCAATTGAATGGCTCCAGAGTCAGAACAAGAAGATGCAAGCCAAGCGGGAAGGCAGTGAAACCGCGGAGGGCCGCATCGGGCTGTTCTTCGACAATGCCGCCAAGGTGGCCGCCATCGTCGAGATGCGCTGCGAGAGTGCTCCGTCGGCCAAGAGCGATCAGTTCATCGCCTTGGCCAAGGATATTGCCACCCACGCCGCGACCAGTTCCGCAACGGATGTCGCCGCTCTTTTGGCCGAACCCTATGGAACCAAGGGAACGGTGCAGGATCGCATCAATGATGTGATCGGTGTGATTCGTGAAAAAATGGTGGTGCAGCGCTTCCAGCGACTCTCGGGTGGTGTGTACGGTGGCTATATCCACCACGATGGCACCGTTGGCGTTCTTCTGGAGTGCAAGGGCGCTGCCCCACAAGATGAGTTGCTCAAGGACGTCGCCGCCCATATCGCCGCTCTCAATCCGCCTTACACAAGCCCCGCTCAGATCCCACCCGAGGTGCTGGAAAAGGAAAAGGCACTCGTCAAAGCCGAGATCGAAGCCGATCCGAAAAATGCCGGCAAGCCCGCAAACATCCTCGATAAGATCGCCGAAGGGAAACTGCGGACCAAGCTGAGCGAGATCGTGCTCACCGAGCAGCCGATGGCCAATGCCATCAAGTATCCCAACATCACCGTGGGGGACGCCCTGAAGAAAGCCGGATTGGAACCGGTGAAGTTTGTTCGCTTCAAGGTCGGGGCCGTGGCCCTCTAATTCGCGTGACCCACCCGCTCGAGCGGGTGGGTTGGTTACCTACTAATTTCCCCTAAGAATTCGACCGATATGCCCCATACACCTAGCGCCGCCAAGCGGCTCCGCAAAAACGAAAAGCGACGCATCCGAAACCGGATTGTCGCCAAGAAACTCAAGAGTCAGCGCAAGGCCACCGATGCTGCGATCAAAGCGGGTGATGCCGCCAAGATCGCTGCTGAAGCCAAGGTGACTCAGGCCATGCTCGATCGTGCCGCCGACAAGGGCTATATCCATCCGAACAAGGCAGCACGCCTGAAATCCCGTATGGTCAAACGCATCCGAGCGAGTGCCGCCGCTCAGACCGCAGGAGCGAAATAGCCTCCTCCTCTCCTGGCAGCCCGGGCCTGATTTCGATCGGCGCTGCAGTTCGAATCAGGCCCGGTCCTAAACCTCCAGCTCAGCCGTCATGCCTCGCACCGACGCATAGCGGCGGCGAATGGGGTCCACGTATTCGGTGAGAAATTCGCTGACCTGCTCAGGGGCTCGCCCAACAAACTCCCGGGCGGTCTGGGCCGCAAATCGCGCCACATCGACCTGGGCGAATACCGGATCGGCTCTCAGCTGGGTGAGCAACTCCGCGCTGGAAGCCGTGCCCGCCTTGATCCGCTCCGTGACGGCATGGCTGTTACGGCGCACCGCCTCGTGGACCTCCTGCCGATCGCCCCCCGCTTGCACGGCGGCCATCATCAAATTCTCGGTAATCATGTACGGTAGCTGGTCGCGGACATTCCGTTCGATGACCTCGCGATTGACCACCAGCCCGCGGGCCAGGTTCAACGCGATTCGCAACACGGCGTCGGCAGCGAGGAACGCCTGCGGAAGATAGATCCGCCGGCACGCGCTGTCATCGAGGGTTCGTTCCAGCCACTGGGTTGAAGCCGTTTCGGCAGCCATGGCCGGCAATCCCATCAGGTAACGGGCCAGCGAGCACATCCGCTCGGCCCGCATGGGATTGCGCTTGTACGCCATGGCACTGGAACCGACCTGTTCGGCTTCAAATGGTTCGTCGATTTCTTGTCGATGGGCGAGCAGGCGTAAGTCCGTGCCCCACTTGTGCGTGGTTTGCGCGAGGCCGCTCAAGCTCTCGAGAATTTGAGAATCGATTTTTCGGGTGTAAGTTTGTCCTGTTACCGGAATCACGCGGCTAAACCCGGCCTTGGCGGCAACCAATCGATCGAGTTGCTTGACCTTCTCATGGTCACCGTGAAACAGTGCCAGAAAGCTCGCCTGTGTACCGGTTGTGCCTTTCGCTCCGCGAAACCCCAGTTCATCCCGGCGGCGCTCGAGTTCCTCCAGATCCAGGATCAGATCGTACAGCCACAGACACGCACGCTTACCAACCGTGGTCAGCTGAGCGGGTTGAAAGTGGGTGAACCCCTGGGTGGGTTCGTCTTTCCAGCGTTGAGCAAACTGAGCCAGGGCATCGATGACGGCTGCCAGTGTCTCACAGAGTTGCTGGAGGCTTTCCCGCATGAGGATCAGATCGGTATTGTCCGTAACGTAGCACGAGGTCGCTCCCAGGTGAATGATGCCCCGGCATTTGGGGGCCACCTCCCCCAGCGTCTCGATGTGAGCCATGACATCGTGCCGCTTGATCCGCTCGTGATGGGCGGCGCGCTGCAGGTCGATGTCGTCGAGATGCTGGCGTAATTCGTCCAGCTGTTCCGGTGTGATGCGCGGTGTGACCCCATCCTCCGCCGTCATTCCCAGCTCCGCTTGGGCTTCCGCCAGGGCCAACCACAGTCTTCGCCAGGTTCGGAATTTCCTCAACGAACCCCACCGTTCGCTCATCTGAGGCGAGGCATAACGGGTTACCAACGGGTTTTCGTACTGCAGATGCTCGGTAGCCATTACTTGAATGATTCCTGCGCAGAAGAGTCACAGGCGGCCGGGCTCTGAACCGTAACTTCCGCACGCTCCGTGCGAATGCATTAATACCGACAACCCATCAACTGATGTACGGTTTCTGGCCGCGATGGGTACTTCCGTCCGCGCGCCGGACCGGCTTTATGAGGTAAACTTAGCTCGACAGGAAGTCCGGCCGTTTGGCCGGTGGGCTGTCGAAAGGAGTAACGACGCATGCTCAGGAACTGGCTGCCGCGTCTGGGTCTAGCCGTGGTCGCCGTGGCACTGTGGGCCAGCCTCTCGGCCACCGCCTCCGCTGCGGACGAACCCGCCCTCCCGCGGTTTTACTACTACCCGTACTACTACTACCCGCATAGTTACTGGCCCCAAAATAGCCCCCAGTGGCCCGAGCCCAAGGGGCATCCCTACGTTCGGCCGCCGGCCTACATGGCCTACCCCCCCTTCAAGGAGCCGGGCTGGCGTTACGAACTCTGGACGCCGATGAAGTACTATCGTGGGAATCACTTCTGGCTGGATCAGTTCTAAAACTGTTACCGCCGGTGTCGTCGAAAGCCACCAGGGTAAAGGGGCGAAGCGAAGCCGGGTTTCGCCCCTCTACTCCCCTCCGACTTGACAGCCCCTCAGTGGGTGTGAGGAATCGTCCGGAAGTGCTCGGCGAATTTCTCCAGCATCACGTGCCAGCCACAGCTGTCACAGGGCGGAACGTTCGGGTAACACTTGGCGCAATAGAGTGGGCCGCCCTGGAAAAATTGTTCAAACCGCTTCTGATCCGCTGCTGGGGCTGCTGCCATCGACATCGGGAAGGTTACGGGGGTTTTGCACTTCTCGCATGGACGGGTTCGATTACTCGCGATCATCGGTTCGAAGTGATCGTGAATCCCCCGCTCCACCACGCCCGTGCCGGTGCACAGAGGGCAGGTCATTGCAAACTGGGCCAAGATCGCCTTGCGAATGAATTCGCTTTTGTTGGGTAAGCGGTCCAGAAACCTGGCGAGTTCTTCTTCGACCTTGAAGGCGACAATTTGGGATTTCTGGGTTTTTTTGGTCGGTTTGCGGGCCATGACCCCCTCAATGCGGAACAGCTTATCACAGAATGGTAATACCCGATTCGCGTGGTGACAAGGTACGGTAGGATGGCAGGTTACGTTCTATCATACCACTTTGATTCATGGGTGGCGGTCAGGGATTCCGGCGGGCTGGGAATTTCAGTTCGGTGATCTCACCGTGATTCACCGTAATCTCAAACGATTTGCCCTTGAATTGCTCATGACTCAGAATCTTGGCTGCCACGCCCGGTGTCGCTTCTTTGACCCTCCCCTTCGCATCCAGCACCAAATAGACTTTGACCGAACTGGCCAGTTTGTAGGAGCTTTCGCGGTCGTCTTCCAGCACGGTGACCACCTGGTTGTCCGCGTCGAACTGAATCAGTCGCACCTCGGCCGCCGGTCGAACACTCGGTAAGACCATGGTCACGATCAGTAACACGAGCCATCGGCCCATGATCGACCCTCCCCGAACCCACCTGGAAACGTTCCGATGCAGCGGCTCCTGGGTCAACCCCAAATTATGAAAATTGGCTGAATAGGAAAAATTTGTACACTACATCTCGAGAAGTATGGTATAATTCCGGTAGAGTAATTGTGAACGGTTTTTTCGGTTCATTAGGATTGTTTGCCATGGTTGCGCTTTTCACCCATCGGCAGGCTGTGGTCCGCGGGGCATTCCTGTTGGGACTGCTCGCGAGTGCCGGTTTGATTGCCCGGGCAGTCCAGTTACCTAAGGAGGTCGAAGACCCACCGGGCAAGCCCGCCAAAAAGGTGATTGTTGAGGATGAGGATCCCAGGGGCACCATCAAGAAAAAAGTCGTGGTGGACGACGATCCGGTCGTTCGGCCCAAGAGTGAGTTGTTGCCGGGCATTGCCCCCGACGTCCGCCTGGATGAACTGGTTCGTGCTGCAGAAGAAACCAGCGTGGCTTCGCTGAAGGCCCTGTTCATCAAGTATGCGGTTCCGTTCGATCGGGTGGTCGAGCGCAGCGGTGTCCTGCAGGTCAAGCCGGTTCCCGTTCGCCGTCCGGAGTGGCCCGATCCGGTTGGTTTGACGCCTTTGGACAGCCAGGGACGGCCCCAGGACATCCGCAGCACCCGCGCCGCCGACATTCGGAATGTCGAGTATTTCGAATCGCTGGTGCTCCAGGAAGCGGACTCGCTGCTTAAGCAAAAGTCGGATGCGCTCACGCCATTCGATCGGTACTCCGCGGCCGAAAAACTTCTCGCGGCGGCCCTGCGCTTCCATGAGTACGCTCGGGATCGCAACATTCGCCGCGGCAAAGGGTGGGACGATACGCGCACGACGCTGACAGAACGCCTCCGCAGTGTACGGCTGGAGTTCCTGCGGGCAGCGATCGCCGCCAACGATGCACTCCGGATTCGCGAGATTAGCAATCGTTTGATGACGGCTTACCCCAAAGATGCCACGGTGGCCCAGGAAGTGGCCAGCGCACAAATCGGGGAAGCGGAGCGACTGTTGCGGTCCGGGGCTCATACCGATCACGTGCGGGCCAAGGAACTGCTCGACGATTTTGAGGCCCGCTTCCCGACCGCCGGGAGCGAGGCGGCACGAGCGATTCGGGCCCAGCTCCGGGAGATGGCCCAAAAAGCGTTCAATCGGGCCAAGGAGAAAAAGGCCGTCGGCGACCTCCAGACGGCCCGGGATGAACTGGCGCGGGCCTCCGCTTTGGATCCCACCCTCGATGGGATTCGGGAGATGCAGCGGGAACTGCGCAGCGGCTACCCGATTCTCGCGGTGGGGGTTCGGCAATTCCCGGTGTACCTGTCGCCGCTCTTGGCGCGGTTTGATAGTGAGAAACAAGCGGTGGAGTTGCTGTTCGAGGGATTGCTGGAGGAAGTTCCCGAGCTGACGGGCGCGGTGCGCTATCGCCCCGGTGCCGCCCTGACCCTGCCCCGGCCCATAGCTGGGGGTCGGGAGGTGCTCCTGCGCGCCTTTGACCGGGATGCGTCCGGCCGCCCGGGCTTCGACAGCCACGATGTGGTAGGCACCGTCAAATTGCTGCGGACCCGTCCCGACACTTGGGCGGCGTATCCGCTGGCCTGGTTGGCCCCAGAGCCGCCGGCTCCCAAGGATGCGGGTTTGGTTCGCGTTCCATTTGGGCTTGCCCACCCGGACCCCCGTGCCGTGCTGACCTTCAAGCTGTTGCCGGCCCGGTGGATGGCCGATAATGGCAAGGCCATTGATGATACCAGCTTCGCCGAGCGACCCATTGGTACTGGGCCGTTTCGCTTGTACCAGTCCATCAAGGCCGAGGGTAACCAACCGCGCGAACTCGTCTTCGTGGATAACCCCGAGTATGGACGTTGGCGGGATCGCACCGGGCAACCGTTCCTGCGCGAAATTCGCTTCGTGGACATCAGCAAGCTCGACCCGGTCGAGGCGTTCCGCGCGGATAAGCTGCACATTCTCCCCGACATACCCACGGGGGATATCGAGAAGTTCACCGCACCGGGTTCGGGACTGGCCAGTAAGGTGCAAGTGGTGACGGCAGCGGTGAACCGTCGCATTCACATGCTCGCGGTGAATCTGGATCGCCCGGTGCTGCAAAATCGGGCGTTGCGGCAAGGCATTTCGATGGCAATCGACCGGGAGGAGATCCTGCGGGACGTGTACCGGGCCGGCAAGCCCCAGTTCCATCACGCGATGACCGGGCCGTACCCACCCAATTCCTGGGCGGCCCCACGGGGTGCAGCAGCCACGCCTCTGTTCAATCGCGACCTGGCAACGGCTCGCCTCAAAGCGTTCCTGGCCACCGCTGGAGGCACCACGGAAATTGGCATCGCGTTTCAAGAAGACGATCCATTGGCCCGGCGAGCTTGTGAGAAAATCAAAACCCAACTGGAGTCCGCCAGTCGGGACGCGCCGGGGGGGCAGAAGCTTCTTATCAATCTCGATCCACTCCCGCTGGCCGACTTGCTCAACCGCGTTCAGGTCGAACATAGCCGGTACGATCTGGCCTATGTCCCCTTCGACTACCCGGACGATTGGCACCCCCTGGCGCTTGGGGCCATGCTGGACCCAGCTGCCGCCGATCGGGGTGGACGCAACTGGTTCAAATTCCTCTCCCACAAAACCAACCCCCATGCGGACGATCACCAATTGGGGCAATTGCTCAATAGCCTGCGACTTTACCGGGATGTGGCGGGTCAATTGGTTCCTCGTGCCACGGAGGCCGCCCGATTGTTCAACGAGTGCTTACCGTTCATTCCGCTCTGGCAGCTCGACCGGCACACGGTTGTTCACAATAGTCTGAAGGTCTATGTCGACGACACTCCGCTGCCAGTTAGTCCCAGTGTGCTCAATCCGACGACCTTGTTCCAGGGAGTCGCTCGGTGGCGAATCGAGTGATGCTGCGGTGAGCGGCGTTTCAAGGGAGTGGATTAGCACCTTGCAGATTAAAGGTAGTCGGATGTAGTTAATGGAAACGTTCAGCCAATACCCGGACAATGCTAGTGAAATGAGTGATCACGTATTTTCGATAGCAATTGCTGGCCTCGGCATTCAAATACGAGTCATAGAGGAAGTGTTGCTCTGGTAATCGTCGCAAGCGCAGCCGCTAACCAATGGAAACGCCGTGTCGTACTTTCCCAAGAATTTTCAGCAAAACTTGGAACTTTTCACTCCTGAACTCCATTAATATAGTAGTGTTTCGAGCGATGATTCTGCATTAGGCCGCCAGTTATGCTTTAGCAAAAGTCAAATTTCATAGGGGACCTAAAACGGTCGCGTTTTCTTGTTTAGTCACAATCTGGAGAAGTATCATGTATCGCCCGCTGTTTCTCGGTTTAGTTGTCACCTTACTCAATGTCCCGGCTGCGTTGGCTGCCCCGATATCCATTTTCGGAACAGGCCTGGATAATTCGGGAAACCAATTGGTGGGTAACGTGCTGGACCCTCACTGGACGCTCGTCGGCTCACCCATGACTTGGACTGGCGGTTCTGTGTCAACTCTTGTCCCAGGCTTCCCGCTTAACGCATATCTTCTTGATCTTGCGTCCCTCGCTTCCCGCTGGGTGATGCCGGGAGATGGGACAGCATCTAACCACCCGGCAGGGGTTTACACCTACGAGACCACGTTCGATCTGACGGGGTTCGATCCCTCTACGGCCAACATCACAGGCCGCTGGATCGCCGATAACCAGCGACTTCGGATCCTTCTCAACAGTACCCCTGTTGTGACCTACCCGAGCGACATTTCTAACAGTTTCCTTGGTAACTGGCTGTCGTTCACAATCGCAAGTGGCTTCGTTTCCGGGGTGAATACGCTACGGTTCGAGGTCCAGAATAATGAGGGTCCCACTGCTATTCGGGTCGAATTGAGTGGTACAGCCACGCCGATTCCCGAGCCGCTGACGTTGGCCGTTTTCGGGTTAATGACCGGTGGGGCCGGGTTTGTCGCTCTGCGACGTAAGGGGCACGCCACGGTCTGAAGCAATAACCGTTGAGCAATGAAAAACTGGCCGGAGTTACCGACTCGGGCCAGTTTTGTTGTCCTGGCTGAATGTTATCAACTTTTCTCGACGGCGTAACCTCGGCTCGCGAGACTGCGTTTTCATCAGCCCACATTTGTCACACACGGCCAGGTTTTCTGTTCTTCGCCTGGTCCGGTTCAATTAGCAGTAAAAAGCCCAAGCTCGTGTGGTGTCTAACACCACTTTGACTCCTCTGTTCTTTGGCCTCACACCATTGGTCACCACTAAGCTACGCAATTCGAAAGGCGGGCGACACCATCACCAGTCTTAGGAACCGCTTGGGAGCTCGTTCCCTGCGCCGCCTGAGGGATGAGTTTCCGAATAAAGCAGTAACTCTGCGGGGGTAATGGCATGTGGGCTTGGTGGTTCCATTGGTACCGGATCACCAGGTTGTGCCAAACCACAGGCCGTTCCTGTCGGCCACTTGTGCGGAGTATTGCATCAGCGGCGCGAAAGCCCCAAGAAGATTGGCCTGGAACGTGGAAACGCCAACGGCAGCAACTTCCGGCTCGGGTATCGCTGATGTCCCTGTTTCAGGGGAAGTTTGGAACGTGGAAACGCCAACGGCAGCAACTTCCGGCCCTAACTGGAAGCTTGTGTGTCCAATAGGCTCGGAGAAAGACCGAAAATGTGAACTCCTATTTTATCTGAATCTTCGTGAGTTCTTCGCATACCGATGTTACCCCGCTGAGTACGTTAGCTACAACGAAAGACCCATTTTTTGCCGGTGGCCGATGAAATCGGACTCAGTAGCGAGGCTCCGCCCACACGGGCTAACGTTGTCAGCCTGGGCTGTCGTTGCTGCATTTGGCACATACTTCTGCATGTATGCGTTTCGCAAACCGTTCACCGCGGCCGGTTACAAGGACGTCGTTCTTTGGGGAATGGGCTTTAAGACGGTCCTTGTGATCGCCCAGGTGCTGGGCTATACCGTTTCGAAGTTTCTGGGCATCAAGGTGGTAGCGGAGATCCACCCGCACCGCCGTGCCGCACTGCTGCTGGCGCTAATCGCCGTTGCGGAGCTGGCTCTGTTGTTGTTCGCACTAACTCCGCCCCCGTGGAACTTATTCTGGCTGTTCATAAACGGCATTCCACTTGGCATGGTATTCGGTCTGGTCCTCGGGTTTCTGGAAGGGCGACGTCACACCGAGGCGTTGGCCGCCGGGCTATGTGCCAGTTTCATCGTTGCTGACGGGGTGGTGAAGTCGGTCGGCGCGGCACTGCTCCGCATGGGCGTTACAGAATACTGGATGCCGTTTCTCGCAGGTCTCCTGTTCTCACCAGCGCTCGTGGTGTTCACCTGGATGCTGGCTCGTGTCCCAGCACCATCGGCCCACGATGTTGCCGCGCGGACGGTGCGAACGCCGATGAACAGTTCCGACCGCCGCGAGTTTTTCCGTCGCTATGCCGGCGGTTTGACGTTGCTCATTGTTGCTTACCTCCTGGTCACGGTGCTGCGGAGTGTACGGGCCGATTTCGCACCGGAAATCTGGTCCGGACTTCAGCAGGAAGTACCGGCCGGCGTGTTTGCTCAGTCTGAAACCGTCGTTGGCGTGGTGGTATTGGTGCTGTTTGCGTCTTTGGTCCTGATTCGCGATAACCGGAGGGCATTCTTTACTGCCCTGGGGGCAGCGCTGGCTGGGTCCGGGTTGATTGCCTTCACCCTCGCCGCGCTAGGTTGGGGCTTGGTGTCGCCGTTTGTGTTCATGGTGCTGCTCGGGATCGGGTTATATCTGCCGTACATTGCGGTTCACACGATTATCTTCGAGCGATTCATCGCCATGACACGGGACCGCGGGAATGTTGGGTATCTGATGTACCTGGCTGATTCGTTCGGTTACCTGGGCTATGTCGCGGTTCTGTTCGCACGAACACTGCTCGGGCCGGCTGAGAACTTTCTGTCATTCTTCTTGGCATTGAGTTGGGCCGTGGCGGTCATCAGCGTTGTGCTACTGGTACCCTGCTGGCGGTACTTTGCTACACATCCAGCGACATGGGGCGGCGCAAGGATAAGATCATCAGTAGAAAACTCGCTTGCCAAGGTACCCACACTGGTAACCTCCGACCCGACAAGGGAGAGGCTGAACTGATGCCGCGAGCTGCCGTGTTTCACCGCGCTGGGGTGCCGTGTGAGGTGGTGTCTTTCGCGCGGCCCGAGCCATGTGGCTCAGAAGTGCTGGTGCAGGTGACTTGCTGCACGCTGTGCCGCAGCGACTTGCACACCCACGCCGGGCGACGTGTCGAACCGACCCCAACCATTCTTGGTCATGAAATCGTTGGCCGGGTCGCCGCGTTCGGGCCGGACTCCCCACGAATCGATGCCGCCGGTCAACCCGTCGAGATTGGATCCCGGATCACTTGGGCCGTTGTAGTCGGGTGTGGGGGCTGCTTCTTCTGCGCCAACGAGCTGCCACAAAAATGTTGCCAACCGTACAAGTATGGACATCATCGCGTTGAACTTGCATGCCCGGTTGGCGGTGGTCTGGCCGATCATGTTGTACTTGTACCCCGTACATACTGGTTACGTGTACCCGACGAGGTGCCCGACTTCGTAGCTGCAATGGCGAGCTGTGCGACCGCCACGGCCGCAGGCGTTGTGCGAAACGGTGGCCCCGTGGAAGGGCGGAGTGTGCTGATTTTCGGTGCAGGGGTGTTGGGCCTAACCGCCTGTGCAATGGTCCGCTCCGCCGGTGCGCGTGAGGTGATCGTAAGTGATCCGGTAGCAGCGTGCCGCGAACGTGCTCAGCTGTTTGGAGCAACGCACGTTTTCCCACCCGAATCACTGCAAGCCGGCGTGTTTGATGTTACCAGCGGACGGGGTGCGGATGTTGTGTACGAGTTAGCCGGCACAGCAACCACTGTGGAAGCGGCACTGGCATTTGCCCGCACCGGCGCAACAGTGATCCTTGCTGGAACCGTAGTACCAGTCGGCACGGTTTCGCTGGATCCGGAGCGGGTCGTACGGCAAATGGTTACGATCCGCGGCGTTCACAATTATCTCCCCCGTGACCTGTCTACCGCTCTTGAATTCCTTGCAGGTCCCGGCCAGGCTTACCCGTGGCAGAGCCTGATCAGCGGGGCGTTCCCACTCGATGAGATAGAATCAGCCTTTGCCGCAGCACACAAACAACCGGGAGTACGTATCGCAGTCGTACCATGACAACCCATAACCACCAATACTGCAACCCATGAACGTCATCGACACAATCTTTACCCTCTTCCACGAAAAAGGCAGTGGAGCGTACTTCGGCGAGGCTGTCACGGAAACAGAGCATGCACTCCAATGCGCCTACCTGGCCAAACAATCCAACGCGACCTCGGATGTCATTGCGGCTGCGCTATTGCACGACATTGGGCATCTACTGCATGGACTGCCGGAAGACATCGCCGAGCGTGGCATCGATGGGCGGCACGAGGTGGGTGGGGCCGCCTGGCTGGCGCAATACTTCAGTCCCGCAGTGGTGGACCCGGTACGACTCCATGTTGCCGCGAAGCGCTACCTCTGTGCCATCGAGCCTGGTTATCACGAGACGCTATCGGAGGCGTCCAAGCGAAGCCTGCAACTGCAGGGTGGGCCGATGAACGCCATTGAGGTCCGCAACTTTGAGGAGGAGCCCCATTTTCGCGCGGCGGTCGCGGTACGACGCTGGGACGACGCCGCAAAAGTCGCCGGTCTTTGTGTGCCCGGGGTAGAGTCGTATCGTGCGTGTCTTGAAGAAGTGCTGACCCGGGAGAGGGTATGACTGCTGAATATGATGTTGGAATTGCAGGTGCAGGGATTGTGAGCTTGGCCCACGCCTACCATCTGGCGAAGCGCGGGTTGCGGGTCATCGTCTTTGAGCGAGGGGCAAAAGCGCAGGGTGCTTCCGTTCGTAATTTCGGTATGATTTGGCCCATCGGTCAGCCGCTTGGCCCCCGCTACGATCTCGCGATGTGCAGCCGTCAACATTGGTTGGAAGTATTAAGCGGAAGTGGTATTTGGCATGAGCAATGCGGGTCACTTCACCTCGCCTATCACGACGACGAGGCAGAAGTGCTTCGGGAATTCGCCACGGAATCGGCTGGTACAAATCGCTTGGTTCAGTTGTGGACTCCCGCACAAGTTGCATCCCGATTCCCTGCAGTTGTGCAGTCCGGTTTGCGAGCTGCTCTCTGGAGCCCGACTGAATTGGCAGTGGACCCACGGGAGGTTATTGGCCAGCTGCCTGTGTGGCTTGCCCGAACCTATGGCGTTCAGTTCAGGTTCGGCACGCCGGTGCTCGGCTACGATGAACCTCGCGTCGTCACACCGGAGGGCGACTATCGCGTGCGTCGGCTCGTGATCTGCACCGGCATCGACTTCCGCGAACTCGCGCCACGAGCGTTTGTTGGTAGTGGTCTGGAGCCATGTAAGCTCCAGATGATGCGGTCACAAGCGTTCGGTACGCATTTTCGGCTGGGATCACACCTTGCTGCCGGCTTGACACTACGGCACTACGCATCGTTTGCTCACTGTCCCACCCTTCCGCAACTGGTAAAGCGGCTGGATAAACAGTACCCGGAGCACGTCCGGTACGGCATCCATGTTCTCGTCTCCCAGAATGGAATCGGTGAGTTGACAATTGGGGACTCCCACGAATATGGCGACGCCGTACAGCCGTTCGACAATGTCCACATCGACCAACTGATTCTTGATTACTTACGGACATTTCTGATAGTGCCAGATCTGCGTATCGTGTCCCGCTGGCACGGGGTTTATCTCAAGCATCCGACCGAGCCCTATGTGGTGGCTCGTCTAGGCTCCAATGTGCTGGTAGTGACTGGCACCGGTGGCATGGGTATGACGCTATCCTTTGGGTTGGCCGAACAGGTTATAACGGAGTGGCTGGGGGAGTTATCGTGATACAGCTAGTGGTCTTCGATCTGGCTGGAACGACCGTCCACGATGGTGATGCGGTCAACCGATCCTTCCGTGAAACGCTTGCAACGTGGAAAATTGAGGCCAACCCAACAGCGGTGAACGCAGTAATGGGATTGCCTAAACCAGAAGCCATTCGCATCTTGTTGGACCAATTCGGTAGGTCACGCGGGATCGAGCCGACGGCCAAGAATATCGATGCGATCCATGACGACTTTACTCGACGGATGATTGCCTACTACGCAACAGCGCCGGACGTCCGGGAGATTCCCGGCGCGGGCGAAGCCTTTCTTAAGCTACGTCAGGCAGGTGTGAAAGTTGCCCTGAACACTGGGTTTTTCCGACCAATTGTGGATGCTCTACTCGCTCGGCTTGGGTGGCGCGTCCCAGAGACGATCGACGCAGTGGTAACGAGCGACAGCGTGCCCCATGGTCGCCCGCACCCGGACATGATCCACCGTGCGATGCAGCTTCTGGGTGTGGTTGACCCGCGCTTCGTAGCAAAAGTTGGTGATACCCAAGTGGATCTCGAAGAGGGGACGAACGCCGGTTGTGGTTTGGTCGTCGGTGTGACGACTGGTGCGTCCACACGGGAGCAACTGTCGGCCTATCCGCACACCCACATCGTCGAGTCGGTTGCAGAAGTACCACAGCTAATCTTGGGAAACAGTGGATGATGCCGTCTCCATCCCGCCTCTCTTGCAACTCGGAGCCAGTACCATTGACTTGGCGAACAGTGACATCCGTGCTGTCGAGCCTCCCATTTGAGCCGCTCAGTGTACCCTACTTACTGCAAGGCCTTCGATGACAATTCACACCGCGATCGGGTCATTGAAGTCTTCCTGCTCAACCAGGACCGACACCAAACCTGTGGTCGAGAGAAAACGAATTCGAAAGAGTCACTCGGAACATTCCATACCTGCTGGGGGTCGGGGTAATTTACACGGAAAGCTTGCTCGTAACCTCTTGAGCCTGGCCAAGGCGAAACCAAAGGGAGTATAACGCAGGCGCTACGAGAATGGTCAGCACGGTACCAACGGCAACTCCCCCAATGAGGACGTAGGCCAACGGCCCCCAGAATGTATCCAAGGTGAGCGGGATGAAAGCCAGCATAGCGGCGAGAGCAGTGAGTGCCACCGGCCGGGCTCGTCGCACAGCGGCCTCGATCACGGCTTCGCGTCGTGACATGCCGTCGTCGATGTTGTCTTGTACTTGCTGCGTCAAAATCATGGTGTTACGCATCAAAATACCGGCCAGGCCGATCAATCCGAGCAGGGCAACGAAGCCGAAGGGTTGCTGGAAGATTAATAGCGACGCGACCGCCCCAATAATGCCGAGCGGAGCCGTCGCCAGTACCATGAACGTTCCGGAAAAGGTCCGCATCTGGAGCATAATCAGAATGAGCATGATCCCTACCATGACTGGTTGCAGCTTCTGTATTGAGCCATTGGCCTTCTCGGATTGTTCAACCGTTCCGCCGATGTCCATGCGATAGCCGTCCGGCAACTGTTCCCGGATTGGTCGAAGTTTTTCCCACAATCGGGCGGTTACGTCGGGCGGTTGAGCACCTTCAATATCAGCGACGACGGGCAAAACCAGTTCGCGGTCGATCCTGGTTTGAACGGGTTCTTCAAAACCAACTGTGATCTGGCCCAAATGCTCAATCGGTATCTTCTGGCCTTCGAGAGTTTTAATTTCCGTTGGGTAGCCGTCACTGCGGCGGCCGCGAGCTCGAAGCTCGACAGTCCGAATGTTATCCCGAATTTCGGTGACGGTCACGCCATCAAGAGCAAACTGAAGCTGCTGCGCCGTATCCCGCGGAGTCAGTCCGATTTGGCGGAGCCGTTCCGGATCGATTTCCAGATGAAGTGTCGGCGTCCGTTCATCCCACTCTAAATGGGGGTCGATGGTATTCGGGTCTTGGGCCATCACCTGACGCACTTGATGGGCAATGGCTCGCAGCTGGACCGGATTGGGACCAATCACACGAAAAGTAATCGGCCAGATCACAGATGGACCATAGAGCAGTCGGCTGACACGGATACGCGCTTCGGGGAATTCTCCTGCTTGGAGGCGCTCCTGAAGCTGAGCGATCACACGCTCACGTGCCGTGTCGTTTTGAGCGATCGCCAAGATTTTTGCAAACGCGGGATTCGGTTGTTCTGGATTCGCAGAGATAAAAAATCGTGGGGCACCAGCTCCCACAAACGTGGCATAGGTCTGCAATTCTGGCATTTTGGCGAGCACAGCTTCGAGCTTTCGAGCGGTAGCGTCCGTAGTCTCGATCGACGACCCTTGCGGAAGATAAATGTTAATCAAGACCTCGGGGCGGTCGGAACTCGGAAAGAATTGTTTTTGCACGATCACGACCAGGCCAAAAATGCTCAGCCCTAAGACCGCCAATGTAAGGAGAACGACGATCTTGTTGATTCGCACACTCAGGGTAATCAGCCAGCGGAGCAGGCGGTAAGCACGGGTCTGGTAGAGTTCACTAGCTCCGGTTGAGTGGACCGGAGTCTTGAGCATGAGTGTGCCAAGATAAGGCGTGAAAATGATCGCAACGAACCAGGAGACGATGAGTGCATAGGCCAGCACCCAGAAGATGTTGCCGGCGTACTCCCCGACGCCGGAGCGAGCGAAGCCGATGGGCACAAAGCCAGCAGCAGTGACGAGGGTGCCAAACAGCATCGGGGCGGCTGTGGCGGTCCAAGCATAGCCAGCCGCACGAATGCGATCCCAACCTTCTTCCATCTTCACGATCATGATTTCGATGGCGATGATGGCATCGTCCACCAACAACCCCAAGGCGATGATGAGTGCCCCAAGGGTGATCCGGTCCAGGTTGATGTTGGTCGCCAGCATGAGCATGAAGGTCAACCCGAGGGTAATCGGCACGACGATACCAACAATGAGCCCCGCTCGCCAACCAATCGCCAGGGCACTTACCAGCACGACCACCCCGACTGCGACAAGAAACTTCACCTGAAACAGATCGACGGCTTGATTGATGGCTTCCGTCTGGTTGGTGAGAAATTTGAGGGTGATGCCCAAGGGCAGGCGAGTCCGCTCTTCGGCAACAAACTCAGCCAGACGGCGACCAAGCACCTGACCGTTTTCCCCAGTTTGCATGACCACGCCCAGCAGGAGAGTATTCTGCCCCTCAAAGCGTACCAGGTATTGGGGCGGGTCTTCATAGCCACGTTGCACCTCGGCCACGTCCCCGAGACGGATCAGATGCGGCCCGACTCGGATTGGCACTTCCGCAACCTGCTGCGGATCGCCCAGTCCCGTTTGAACCCGGACAAAAACCCGCGGCCCTGGCAAATCGACGAAGCCCGAAGGAACCAACTCATTGTTGGCGCGAATGGCTTCAAAAATTTCTGGGGCACTGATACCCAGGTTAGTCAGTCGGGGTATGTTGAACTCGATCTGGAATTGCTGCGGTCGCTCGCCGAGCAGGATCGCCTTCCGCACTCCGGGTACCCGCTGCAGCCGGTCGCGAACCGCCTCGGCCTCGCGGGCCAACAGATACTGCGGGAATCGATCGGCGGTGAGGCTAAACAACGCGAAGTACACATCCGAGAAGTCGTCGTTCACAATCGGGCCGATCACACCTCGTGGTAATCGAGAGGCTTCGTCGATCATCCGTTTGCGGACTTCGTAGAACAGGTCCGGCACCTTGGCACTTGGCACGTAGTCCCAGAACTCGACCTGAATATCCGCTGCTCCCGGACGAATGGTGGATTCCATTCGGTACAGATATTCAACTTCTTGAATCCGCTTCTCGATTCGATCGACCACTTGATCCCGCATCTCGTCGATGGTGGCTCCCGGCCAACGCACGGAAACCACCATCACCCGCACGGTAAACGCTGGGTCTTCCGCCCGACCTAGAGTGAGGAACGCCACTGTGCCGCCGGCGACTAACAGCAAAATGAAAAAGAGCGTTACCGAGCGTTCCCGAACGGCAATCGCCGAGAGATTTGGCAAGCTCATCATGGCTTCTCCCGCACGGCCATGCCCTCGGTCAGCAAATGAGTGCCGACCCCAATCACGCGCGTTGTCGGTGGTAGATCGGTGCTAATTATTGCGGTTTCGGGAGCGAGTTTGACAACCTGAACAGAATGAGGCTTGGCTTGGCCGTTCACGACCAACCACACGCGTGGCCCACCGCCACGCTCATCGACGGCAGTTAACGGAACTTCATAGAGAGGACTACGGTTTGGAGTCGTCAGGTTGCGATCGAGATCGACCGAGACGACGGTGCCCAGCGCTAGTGGAGCCAAGCTTGAGCTGGTTACTCCATTGCCAAGCCGATAGCGAGCACGCCAGGTGCGACTGCGGGGATCGGCGGAGCCGGCCAATTCTCGTAGTTCCAAGGTGAAAATCGAGCCGTTGGGTAGGGTGAGCCGGCCTGTCAGCGGGGCGCTGCTGGCATCCGGCAGTTCGACTTCAACTTCCCGATCACCATCACGGGCCAGAATTGCGACTGGGCTGCCCGCTGCCACTACCTGCCCAGGTTCAGTCGTGACCTCCAAAACAATTCCGCTTTCCGGTGCTCGCAGTTCGGTGTAGCTGCGGTTGTTTTGCGCTTGAGCCAGATTTGCCTTGGCGGCTTCCACTCCGCTTAAGCTGTCACGCTCCGCGAGAGCCACCCGCTCCAATCGCTCTTGGCTGGTCGCGTTCTCCGTCATCAAACGCTTCTGCCGGTCATGCTCGGCTTTGGCCGTCGCATACGCCGCTTCCGCGGATCGCAGCTGCGCCTCGGCAGCTCGAATGGCCTCGTCGAAATCCCGTGGATCGAGGCGAAACATCAGAGCATCCCGTTCCACTCGTTGGCCGGCGTCCACACGACGCTCGAGAACCCGGCCCGGCACCTGAAATGCGATCGGCGTCTCGTAGCGTGCCCGAATCGTACCGCTGAGCTTCAGGGTTGCTGACTGAGACGGTTTCAGCGGTACCGTCAGAACGTAGGGGACAGTCGGAGTTCGCACTGCGGCTTCCCGTCGACACCCACCGCTCAGCAGGCAACTCATCGCCAGCACCAGAAGTAGTCTCGGTTTGAGGTAGGGCGCTGAGCGTTGATTTGCAAAAATCCATAAGTTCCCAGATAGTTTCACGAGCGGCATCGGAATAAGCACCTGACGATTTACGATGCAGGAATCGGGTGGTGTAACATCGGTGATTATAGATTCCTCCAAAGGAACCCAACGCACGACGGGGTGATCATTTCGAGTTGGGATTGGGTTTCCCAGTCGGCAAGATCCGATCAACAAGTGGTTTCTCCGGTACAGGTCGGGGTTCCGGGAGCGGATTCGTTTGAGGGCTCGCCCCCGATAAACCAAATGGCTTACTGTTTGCCGGTGTCGGCCCGGGTGGAACTGCGGGTGTTGCTTTAGGCTTCGGCTCCCAGCCCCCACCCAACGCTCGGTAGATCTCCACGAGGCTGCGGGCGATATCCCCGCGGGCACTCACCAGTGCTTCTTGCTGATTGAGCAGTAGTTGTTGCAACACGAACAAGCGATTGAAGTCGATCTCGCCCTCGCGATATTTCACCAAGCCGATCCGCTCCGCTTCACGAGCCTGCTCGTAGGCTTTTTCCAAATCGGCCACGCGCTGATGCAGGCGCAGATACGCCACAATCGCGTTCTCGGCCTCGGCGTTGGCGGTTAACAAAACCTGTTGATAACGGGTGGCGGCTTCGTGAAACTGTGCTTCCTGGGCGCGAACCCGATTGATCACGCGGCCGTAATTCAAAATTTGCCACCGGAAGCTCGGGCCGATCGTTCCCCCAAACGCTCCCGAGCGAAACAGGTCGCTGAATGTCCCGGCTTCCCAGTTGATTCCCCCGATGATCGAGATGTGCGGGAAGAGTTCCGACACCGCGACGCCGATTTCGGCCGACTGAGCCGCCAGCACTCGTTCCGCCTGGCGCACGTCCGGTCGCCGCCAAAGGAGATCGGCCGGCAAGCCGATGGCGACTTCCGCCGGGGGCTTCGGAATCCCCGCTGAATAATGAATCAAGGCCGTCAGTTCACCGGGTGGCTTGCCCAGAAGTACCGCGAGGCGGTTCTCCGCTTGCCGTTTCTGGATCTCGAGTAGCTCAATCACGCTCCGAGTGTTTTCGAGGTTTACTTTGGCTTGTGGCAGGTCGAGTTCACTTCCTGCGGCTTTGGCATCAAACCGGCTCTGCGCGACCCGGGTACTTTGATCCTGGAGCTTCAAATTCTCTCGCGCGACTTGGAGCCGTTCCTCGATAGTTCGCAATTCGATGTAGGTGGCAGCGACTTGGGCTGTCAGCAACACGCGGACTTCATCGACTCCGGCCGTGGCCGCTTCCAGTTGGGCATCGGCAGCCTCGATCGCCCGGCGGAATCGACCCCAGAAATCCAGTTCCCAGACGAGCTGCCCACCCAAGGCGAAATTGTCGAATTCGGTCAATAGCAAGCGAGCGAACGGTGTGCCGGGCGGGGCATGCAAACCCAAGGGAAACAATGCCGTGCGATCACTTCGGCCGATCCGAGCGTAGCTGGCCGTGGCTTCTTGCACTTGGGGGAAGAGCGTGCCGACGACCGCTTGACGCTGTGATTGAGCTGCCAAGAGCCGGAAGCCCGCCTCACGCAAGGTGAGGTTTTGCCGATTCATCGTCTCGATGAGATGGTCCAACACCGGATCCCGAAAGGTCTTCCACCATTCGGGTGTATCAGCCGGGCCACTGTAAATCTTCGAGTCGGACGAGTCGATCCAGTTCGAGGCCACCTCCACCGAGGGGGGAATGTAATTCGGACCAACTTTGAACCCCTGAGCCACATACTCGCGTATGGAGCTGCAGCCCATGCCCAGCAAAGCCAAGGTCAGGCATGCCAGAAGTCTCCGATGGTGAGGATAATCACTGGGCATGGATAGAGTTTGTGCTCTGACAGAGTGAGGTTTCCACATCGGCTGCCACTCAGCTGATTCGCAGGAGAGAATCTTCACTCCGCTGCAAAGTCGTTATCGTCCGCATTGTCTACTTATCTTCACTTGAAATACGGCGTCTTGCTGTTGCTGTTCGGAGCCACCCGTTGCTGGTCGTCTTCGGATCCGTTCCCCCCAGCGTGTCCAGGCGGCCGTATGTTCGTTGTCGGAAACCAACCCGCGCCGTCGCACGACGCAATCACCCCGAGATCATGCCACCCGCCGCGCTGGGGTGAAGTTGGCGTAGTAAGTGCTAGTCATGATGCGATCACAGCGGTAGGCGGCGGCGATGCCGATTGCTGTGAGTTCGGCACGATCGGGTTGTTCCCGTTGCAATTCTGATAAAGCGAGTAACGACCCGACCGCATGCAGGTTCACCGGTTTATCCCAGATTGGCCAAGTGAAGGAGGACTGTTTCGCGGCTTTGAGGCCGAAGCCAGTGGTCTGAGCTTCGCCTTTAACAGGAACGACCGGAAAGCAGGCCATGCCGAAGAGTGCGAGGCAGTTGGCACCGCGTTCAGTCAACGCCCCGTCATCGCTCGGATTGCCCCATTGAAGTGCGTAGCCACGATCTTCAGCCGGATCCCACCTGAAGGTTTTTTTCTCGTCACGGTAGAGCCAATCGGATGCAAGTGACTTCTGGAGTTGCCCTGCGCTGCAATTCGCCAAGGTAAACGTGGCATACTCCAGTAAGCCGTTGTGCTGGTTGTCGCCTGATCTGACCAGTCGCAAAGCTGTGTCCTTGAAAATCTCGACTTCTTCCTTCTTAACCTTTCTCTTCTCACGACAACTCTCAACGCCGAAGGCACAGATTATATCAGCTTTCGTGCGATTGGATTGGCTGCTATGCACAACAGAATCTTTGGCGTGTTCTCGCAGCCGGCTTGCAATAAATGGTAGTTCTCTATCGATCGACCAAGCCGAGTGATCGAGACTCTGAATCGC
>Ga0272446_1000369_pt1 | contig 71447 bp, 51 predicted proteins | sample YNPCB0061_FD_194587 | JGI IMG/M metagenome (GOLD analysis project Ga0272446, IMG submission 194587) | Hot spring microbial mat communities from Yellowstone National Park, WY, United States - YNP-CB-006-1 | ecosystem: Environmental > Aquatic > Thermal springs > Hot (42-90C) > Sediment | place... | reverse complement strand
GAACGACCCGGAGAAGAGCGAGTGGTACAACGCGTGCTCGTCAGGTGGCAGGTACGAGTATCCGTACGAAGATACGTACGAGCCGACCGCATGCAACACCGAGGACTACGCGGGGATGAAGCCTCTTCCGCGCGAAGTCCCGGCCGTCGCGACCTGTCGTGGTGCGGAGCCACCGTTCGATGCGGTCTTCGACATGTTGGGAAACGTCTCGGAATGGGTGAACTGGACAGAGGCCGACCGCAAGGGAGCGGTTGGCGGCAGCTACAACGGCGAGCCATTCACGTGTGCGTCGGGAGCCTTCATTTTGGGCACTGGGAAGGACACTTCCCCGGCACTGGGATTTCGGTGTTGTGCCGAAAGACCAGAGTGACAGGCCACTGCACAGTCGGAAGGATGGAGAGACGCATGAGATCGAGACAACTTGTCCTGCTCCTCGCCGGAGTCGTCACGTCTGCCTCAGGCTGCGGAAAAGGCGGCGCCGGTGGTGCACTTCCAACAGGCCCCCAGGCGCCCGCCGACGTCATGGCCCGGTCCGTGCTCGTCGCGGGAGGCAACGTCGTGCTCGGGACGCGAATCGGGTTGGAGCGCAAGTCGATGTAGGTGCAAACCATGCGCATCTCGCCGCCCATCTCCGTCGGGCAATGGAAGTCATGCACGGGCCTGGGCGCGTGCAGCCGTCAGAGTTGATGCCCATGCTCCGCGTGGCGGCTTGGCGGGCCATATCAACGTTTGCGGTGCCCCTCTGCATCTCGCTGTGGGGGGCGTGCGCGCCAACGCAGCCACCCTTGTCCCAGGTACGAGCAGATGCGTGCGCGGCAATCACCGAGACGTGCCTTCCCACCGGGGATTGGACTAGCGAGTGCGCCGCGCTCGCCGAGATCCTCTGGCAGACGGTCGGAGCCTCCTGTCGCGACGAGTATCTCGCAGCCGCGACTCACCAGGACGCAGCGTTGACCCGGCAGCTCATCCGGTTGTGCGCACGGGGCAACGGCCTCGCATGCGATGCGCTGGACGCGCAAGGAGAGCGTGCGGCACTGGCGCTGCAAGACGTGAAGTCCCTGCCGAACTGGGAGGCGCTTGTGCGCCTGTCCACCAGACCCAACTGGGCGGCCCGAGCTGCGCCAGCGATCGGGACCTTCTGGCGGGGAGACGTAGCCGCCATCCGAATCCTGGAGAGCATCGACAGGTGCGTGAGCCCAGACCATGGCATGCTGCGAGGGGTGTTGGCCAACCGAGCCAATTCGACGCTTCTCGTGGACGGGCTGATCGAGCGGGCGAAAATCGAGTCGAACTCGGCCTGGCAAGCGAAGGCGACGGCGATAGACGTACTCGGACTGATAGGCGACGTCGCCGCGATCGAGACACTCCTTGCTGCTGCCCGCCAGAAGAGAAACACTACCTTGACTCATCGGGCGCTCGTGGCGTTGAGCCGTTTCTCGCCGCTTCCGGAGCTTGCGCCGGAGGCGATGGCGGACGTAGCTCGATGCCACTGGTCCATGGTTACACGTTCGATCGCACAGGAGGCCGTGCAGAGGGCGGATGGCAAGTGGAGCGAATCAGCCCGTCCCGGGACCCGTGTTGGGCATCCATCGTACTGGGATCGAACCCCGGGGCCTACGTGCTGGACGATAGCGATGAGGAGCGTGCCGCACAGCGTACGCGATTCGGACGGAAGCGGGCGGACTGGCCCGTGATGTGGCGGGGTGCCGAATTTCGGCTTGCTACGCGAATGTCGTACCGGCCAACCATCCGCGGAAGGTGGGCGGAGGCCATCCAGCGCACCGCAGGGTGCGATCCGACTCTCGGCGGGGTTGTCGTTCGAGGGGGAGGCAAATCATATTGGGCGGTCGCTTGGGCGGGCGTCGACACGTCGGTGTACTTCATTGAAGACCACGAGCAGCGACTCGTCGCCTCGCATGTGGTTGTCATTCCCGGTGTGGTGGCGCTGGTGATGCCCGTCCCGCCTGACTGGCTGTTGCTCAGCTCCGGGACAGACGACCTCGCCGTCTCGTTGACCGGGGCCGTGGAGATAGCTACTGCAAGACTTCCCGGCGCGGCCCCGCTGCCGCCCGGCGGGGCGTCCTGCTCGAACGAAGCGACTGGAGCGGATGCGAGGTGACTCCGTCCGCCGACGCCGTACGCGGGCGACCCGAGGCCGAGGTGCTCGAGCGTAAGCCCCAAGGCAACCCCAGGGGTGCGGCGGCCTCGGCGGGCGCTTGGATTCGGCGCCGACGCGTGCGAATCAACGCCACATAGGCTCTGTCCGTGACGCGATCTTGACAGCCGCAGCTCGAGGCTTGACAGCGGAATATCTAGCCGGATAGGCTCACGCTGAGCGGTTACCCAGCCGAGGTTGTGCTTCATGGTCAACGAGTACGCGCGGCTTCCGTCGTCGGAGACGGTGTATGACGGAATGACCGGCCTCGCGATGCCTATCGGCCATGGCGTGGTCACCTGCGGGCTGCTTCCCAGGACCACCTGCGCCGAGTACGACCGCGCCAAAGGCGCGGTGAAGGAAGGAACCGGCCCAAACGGAGAAGTCTCCCACGTGGAATACGACGACCACGGTCGAGCGTACGACACGGTCCGGCGGATGGTGGTTTTCGCGACGGGACATGCTCGGGCGGGTCACCGATGTCAAGAGCGACGACAGCACTCGAACGAGCCGGGCGCGATGGACCCATCGACCCGGGTGTACCTGGAGCTGGGCCGTCGGCTCGACGTCCATCGTGCTCGATCTTGCGACAGGCGAGCTGGTGGAGCGGAGCACGGCGTTGGCGTACGGGGGAATCGACAGCGATTACCGTGCGGCGCGCTGGCAGAAGTTCCGGGAGGAGTACCGGTTCACGGGCAAGGAAGACGACGTCGAGCTCGGGCTGGTGTACTTCGGGAAGAGGTACTACGCGCCTGCGCTGGGGAGGTGGATCAGCGCGGACCCGCTGAGCGTGCATGTACCGGGGTGGGGCGGGTTGAATGCGTATGCTTATGTGGATGGGAAAGCGCTTAGTGCAGTCGATCCGCATGGGCTCGTCGCTGCATGGGTCGTTGGGGCCGCTATCGGCGCGGCCATTGGCGCTGGGGCCTACATCGCGAACCGTGGCTTCCATCCCAACGAAGGCAACTGGTGGAAAGGGCTGGGAGTTGCTGCTGGTGTCGGCGCGGTTTCGGGGGCCACGGGCGCGGCGGTTGGGAATGCGGCTGGTTCTTATGCGACGACTTGGCTTTCCTCTCCCTGCTGGGGGGCGACCTTTGGCGGCGCCGCTGGCGGCGCGGTTGGAGGCGGTGCGGGATACGCGACAGGCGCCCTTCTCACAGGTTCAAGGTTCGATTCGGATGAGTTGGGCAGGGCAATGGGATCCGGCGCGGCTTGGGGCGCCGCTGGCGGCTTTGTCGGCCATCAGTCGGAGGACCTATGGGCTCCCACGCCGAAGGAAGGAGACCGGATCGGGCTTTCCGGGGGTCAGTACTCGTCAGAAGAGGATGCTGTCAAGGCAGGTTACGAGGATATTGCAGACATTTCTCGACGCACCGGAGCAGAAGTTGGCTTTGGCGTTCGCCGCGTCGATAGAAGCTATGTCCCTACGCAAGATGCCACTGTCGGCCACGGCGTCGAATTCGACGGATACGAAGGAAGCAATCCGGCTGTTGCGCCGCACAAGGCGCTATCACCGGGAGACGCCGGCCAGGATATCACTGCTTGGGCGCATACTCACCCGGGTGAAGGTGACACGGGGTTCTCTCGCTTCGACGCCGGTTACCTCATGGAAGGGGACGGCAGCCAGAAGTACTATCCCAAGGTTCGGGACCTATATCGCCTGGACGTGGAGAACAACGAAGTGTACAGGCTCGACTGGCAGGACACCCCGAGGATGTCGCCGGAAGCTATCAAGCGGCTGAACGCGGGCGACATTCCCGGCGTCTCGATTGGCAAGATCTATCCAGTGCGGCCAGCGGCGCAGTGGGGTGGGTCGATTGGAGCAGTGCTGCCGCTGCTGAGGACACGATGAGGCTGGGGAGTTGGAAGGCAATAGCGTCAGTCGCGCTCTTGATCGGAGCACCCTCGTGCCGTCCAGCGGAAACGCGGGTCGATTGCGTGCAGAGGAACTGCGAGACCCTGCAACGGCTGTGCTCGCAGCCGAACAAGCACACGAAGTGTCTCAACCAGACGTTGTCGTGGGATCCGGGACTGCTGACGGAAGAGTGGCCGCACGTCGTGGATACGCTGGTCGCTGCGGGTGCTCCTGTAACTCTTCGTCTGGCGGCTGCGTGCCTGGATAGGAACGCCATCCCGTCAAAGAGCGATGTTGCCTGCGCAGTTGTGGTTGGACAGGGCGACACGGCCGTGCGGGTCTTGTCAGCGACGAATTCCAGGGAGTTTTGGCCGGTGTTGGCGACGTTGTCTGTCGTTTCGCCGAGTGCCAGCGAGGCCGGGCGCGCGACAAACGCGTGGTGGGAAGAAGACCGCGTGGCGACTTGGATTCGGACCGCGTTCGTGAGCCCCGTGGCCTGGTTCGGCGTGCCAGACGCTATCGTCCTCAAGTATCGCGAGAAGTCCGATAGCTTTCTGGTTCCACTCGAGCGGACGTTAGAACAGGCTGCTAGACGCGATTGGATGATCGCCGCGAACGCGGCCTACGCCCTGGGACTGCTGGGGGACAATCGCGCAGAGCGTATCTTGTTGGCTGCTTTGGCGCAGAACAGGAGTGAATCCCTGGCGCTGTCCGCCGCCACGGCGTTGGGGTGGCTGCGCGCACTCAGCCCGGCAGCACGGGCTGAACTCGAGCACGCCGCGACGTGCCACTGGTCACGGAGCGTGCGAAACGCAGCACGGCTCGCCGTCAGCAGCCCCGGAACCGAGTACTTACGTATCGAACGCGATCTCGAGGCTGCGGTGGCTGCGGGCCGGCCGGTACTCGACGTAGTGGACAGCCTGGAGGCGCGAGTTCGTATTGCGCAGATGCGAAGCGGGGCTTGCGAGCAGGACAAGGTCGAGGAATGCTCCCACGTACGTCCCAACTCGGGAAGCCCGTTGACGGCCAAGGTGGAGGCCGTTGCCTCTGCGAACCCAGTCGAACCCATCCCCACGTGGGACCATATCAAGCTTTGGGGAAAATTGTTGGGAACGGTGACCGCGAGCGGCAATCGCAGGTATGGATTGTATGCTACGACCGGCGCAGGACGTGTATGGCTGGCGTCGTTGGTCGAAGTTGAGCGTTTGTGGCTGGCGCGAGATCCAATTGAACTTCCGGGCCTGCCGTCGCGGTTCATTCGGCGCGAGGACGGCACGCTGGTTGTCGAGACCCCAAGAGGTGATATGGAAATTCGTGACGGTGAAGTCCAAGCGGTGAGGTGCTGCGGGAACGGAGCGCAGGCGGCGAGGAGACGAGGGCGTTGCCCTCGACCGCGCGGCGGCGTAGCGTCCTTGTTCGGCGCAGGTTGGCCCACCGCGACGGGTTACTTCTACTCCGACGCGATTCGTGGGACTGCGGACAGCGTGCAACCGCTCGCGGGATACAGCTCAAACGACGAGCTTGTCGCTATCTGGCACACGCATGGGTCCGGGGCGGATCTGCCGAGTACGGACATCTCGAACCCCCGTGGACCCAATGACTTTGCTGCACATTGCACCACAACCGAAAGTAATGAAATGAATTGGGGTAGCCGGAAGCCGCAGGAGCTTGTCACGTTCACGGTCGGTAGGAGCGGGGTGCTGCTGGGCGCGACACGCGGAGATCGGTCGAGCTGGGAGAACGTGGAGAAAGCGCTGTATGGTGGAAGGGTACGCCCGGTGTTTGTGCCATGACAGGCGGGAGGGAGGGAGACCTATGACAGGCAGGAGGGAGACCTGGCGCCCTTCGAGGCTTCGCGAGACGATCTGCGGAAGCGTCGTCGCACTAGCAGCAACGATCGGATTTCTCGGGGCATGCGGGCAAGAGCCGCGGATGCCGGCACGGGCATGTATGGCCACCAGCGACCCGGTGCCCTCTCGCGTCCCACGAGCGCAGTCACGCTCTTGCCCTCTCTGGCTAACCTGTGTGCGAGAGCCCAACCCGTGGGTTGACCTTCCCTGCGATGCGCCTGTCGACGACGCAGAGCGATGGGCGGCGGAGCGGTGGAAATTCGCGGCCAAGCCGGAGAGAAGTCTTGCGCAGCTCCTGGAGATCCAGGACCTGGAGGCTGACTCGCAAGCGCGCCAAGTTCTGCTGGGCTTGGGTCCGGCGGCGCTTCAGCAGATCAACGACTCCCAGCACCCGCGCTCCTTCCAAGCAGCAGTTGCCTTCGCGATGTATTCGCCGCATGTGTTGGAGGCCCTTCCGGTGATGCGACGACATCAACGCGATCCGATCGCGAGGGCGTGGATGCTGAGGCAGCTCAGGTGGTGGCCCGGACTGTATTCCCCAGGGATGAAGGCGCTGATGGCGCTTGGCCCTGACGCAGGCGGCTTCGCCGCGGACATTGAAAGACTCCTTGGGTGGTTAGATGATCGCACCTGGCCCGTTGCAGGGCCCGCTTGCAAGCCATGGTTTGACATGTTTCTCGGGGCCAACGCGGTGCAGGCCTTGGGAATGATCGGACTGCCATCGTCTGTGCCCATCCTGGTGCGGGCGACGTCCGTGAACAACTGGCGCATGCAGGTCGAAGCCATTCGCGCACTGGCGCGAATGGGCGGAGCAGCCCAAGATGCGATCGCGCCGCTGGCCGCCGTGGCAGACCACCATTGGTCTGCGGTTGTACGCAATGAAGCCGTGAAGGCGCTGTTCCAGATTCGGCAGCTCCCCGCGTGGAACCCTCGAGATGAGCTGTTGGCGGAGCTTGGCCGTGGGGGCTTCTCAGCGGCCGAGTCCAGACTCGATCTCGGTGCACTCCCTGCTGATGCGGTGTTCCGGAAGCCAGGTCACCATACGAAGGGAGGCTGCGCGCTGAGCTCGGAAGCGGGCGGGTGGCGTGGGGTTGAGCGGTCAAAACACTGCGCGTCGGATGTCGGAATACCCGCGGAGCATCTTGATGACGCTGTTGCGGATGGGGGCGACGACAGGCCGGATCGCGTGTGTGTGCGTTCCGCTTCCGACTGTGTGGAAGTTCCTGGCGGATGGCTGCTAGCCTTTGACCCCGAAAGCGAGTTCAGCAGTGGCTCGCTTGTGTTTCTGGAGCGGCAGACATTCAAGCAGACCACGGCCGCCTTGGGCCCGTTTCGGAGGTTCATTCGTTCCGGAACCTCAGTCGCTGTGCTCGCAGGAGGGACGATGAGCGCAGTCGTCTTTGGTATCGACACCGGAGACGGGCCTGGCCTGTCCTTGCGGTATTTGGCTGAATTACCAGCCTGGCCCGCAATGCTTCGTGCGCGCGCTGACGGATCGGTCGACTTTCGTACACCGTTGGGAGATGTGACGGTGAAGCCTGATGGATCGCTTGCAGCACTCTGTCAGGACGATACCGGCTGGTGAATGGATAGGCTTCTCTCGGCAATTCGTGGGTGCCCATGAGTCCTTACCCCAGCAGCACCGGATGGGCGCGACAGGAAGCCCGAGAGAGGAACGGCACGGCCGCCCGGCACGCCGCCTGAAGCACGCGACGCGCCAGCCGCCCGGTCCTTGCACGCACGAAAGGTGCCGGTGAGCAGAATCTTGGGCGTGTCCATGAAGACGATCGTCTTGCGTTGACCGGTGCCCGTGGATCAGCGTGGCTGATGGCACCCGGGAATGCTCCGGGGGAGGCGCGGGGTGTTCGCGGACATCGATGTTGAGCGTGATGATGAGCCCCTCTATGCCGCCGCCAGGCTCGTAGCGCCGGGTGGGGTCGAGCAGCGGCCGCAGGATGCCGTTGTTGTCGTGGGCGCGCTGGAGGCGCGCGTAGGGATAGGCCAGGTCCGCTCCTCTCAGCGCGGCGACACCGAGGGGCCAGAGCAGGATCAGAACGCTGACGCTCGACGGAAGCACGGCGCGGATGCCGTCATCCCCATCGATCGCCTGTGCGATCGGCAGGGACAGGTAGAGCCGGACGCCTCGACGGTGCGTCCGTTCGATGCGTGGTCAAGGAAGCACGCGCCCCAGAGCAAAGCGAGCGCCACACCACAAGGCCACATCGCGGGGCAAAGCGATGCACGGGCGACCGGCGTCATCTTCTGCGGTCCAACGGAAGTTCGCGCCGAGCCTCGCAGGGCTCCGGCGCCCGACATAGGCGTGCGGGGTGCCCCACATGGTCGTGCGGGGCGCCCCACATGGTCGTGCGGGGCGCCCCCCATCCGCCGGGGTCAACGGGGCACGAAGTCCAGCGCGGCGGAGTTGATGCAGTAGCGAAGACCCGTCGGCGCGGGGCCGTCTTCGAAGACGTGTCCGAGGTGCGACCCACACCGGCTGCAGACCACTTCGCGTCGGACCATGCCGTACGACGTGTCCACGTGCTCGGTGACGCGGCCGGCCTCGACGGCGTCGAAGAAGCTCGGCCAGCCGGTGCCCGAGTCGAACTTGGCCGACGAATCGAAGAGAACTTGATGGCAGGCCACGCAACGGTAGGAGCCTGGATCGTGGTTGTTCCAGTACTTGCCGGTGAAGGGGCGCTCCGTGCCCTTCAGGCGGCAAACGTCGTACTGCTCCGGCGTGAGCTTGTTCTTCCAGGGATCCATGATGGGTAGGAAGTGGGGCCCGGTCGCGGTCCGTGCAAGTCCGGTTCGGCCGGGGTCACGACGGCGTGGCCATTCGCTGCGCGGTCAAGGAAGCACGCGCCCGAGGATGGACCGCATGGCCCAGAACACGACGGGCACGGAAACCAGGCTGACGGCCGTGCTCTGGAACGTGGCGCGGGCGCTCAGGGCGACGTCGCCGCCGAAACGTTCGGCGAACACCGTGCAGCTCACGGCGATGGGCATGGCGGAGATGAGGGCGCAGACCTCGAGAGGAACGCGGGGAATGCGCCAGCCGATGGCGTGCAGGGCGAGAAATAGGCCGAGGGTCGCGGCCGGCGCGAGCAGGAGACGGGCAGCCACGACCTGCGGAAGACACCGGCACGTGCGCCGGGCGGCCATGTCCAGGCTCCCGAGCTGCGCGCCGATCAGCAGAAGCGAAAGCGGGATCGTCAGGCTGCCGGCCATCGACAGGGAGTCGAGCACGATGCCGGCCCCCTGCAAGAGCAAGCCTGCATCCGGCGCCGCCGTGATCGTCTTCCATGCACCCGCGCCGGGGACGACCCACGCGACCAGCACGCCGACGGCTGCCGACAGAATGCCCGGGTTGAGCAGGGAATTGTCAATCACGCCGCGCAACGACAGCGATCCTCTCAGCGTGGCGACACCGAGCGTCCAGAGCAGGATCTGAACGCTGACGTTCGACAGCAGCACGGCGCGGACGCCGTCATCCCCATAGAGCGCCTGTGCGATCGGCAGGGGCAGGTAGATCCAGTTGGGGGCCGCGACGAGGAAGGCGAAGGTGGGGCGGGACTCGGGGGGCGTGAGCAGCCGGGCGCTCGCCCATCCCGACGCGAGCGCCACGAGCATGACGAGGCCGCCGAGCGCGAGCGAGCTACGGTCCTGCTGCCACGTTGCGCGGCTGACGGTGCTGAGCATCTGGACGAACACGAGGGGCGGCAGGCAGAAGTCCACGACGAACCGGCCGAGCGCACGCGTGGAGGAAGCGTCGAAGTAGCCTCGCCGACGGGCGATCCATCCTGCCGCGATCAGCAGGAACAGCGTGGCGGTCTTGGCGGGGACGACGAGGCTGTGCATGAGGCGGGAGGCGCGGCAACATAGCCAGGGGTGGCCGGCGGATCCAGGGCCGGTGGACAGAGGGGTGCATTCGGTCCTCCACGTTATGTTTTGCCCGCGCCACGTGCCTTGAACCCCTCACCCGCACCCGCGCTCCCACGGCGGGTGCACGCGGGCCGTTCGGTGGCGGGCGGTGTCGTGGGCGTCGCCCTTCAACCGGCACGACCAGCTTCGGTTCGTTGGGAACCCGGCCCGACGGAGTGCGCCGGCGATGGAGCAGGCGATGGATCTTGCCAATGTCGACTGGCCAGGTAAGTATTGGAGAGGCGACGGACGACTGCGAGGGACGCTGATGGGCGATAGCGAGTACGTGTCGACGGGAGCTGCGGCGCGGCTGCCGGGGGTCACGCCCGACACGGTGCTCAAGTGGATCAAGCGCGGCCGGCTCGAGGCGCGTCGAACGGCGGGGGGACACTACCGCGTGTCCAAGGCGGCGCTCAGGTGGTTGCGAGGCGAGGGCGAGGAGAAGTCGTCGGCCGGCGCTGCGGACGCGGCGCCGCGTCCTCCGCTGTACTGCTGGGAGTACCACGCGAGCGGCGGAGTGGTGCGGCCGGAGTGCGAGCAATGCAAGGCATACCAGGCGAAGGCGCTACGCTGCTACGAGCTCCGGTGCCTGCCGAGCGGGATGGGCAGCCCGAGCGATTTCTGCACGACGGTGTGCGAGGCTTGCGGATACTACCGGCAGCATGTGCATGGTCCGGTCCGCGTGCTGGTGGTCAGCGACAGCGTGTCGTTGCGCGATGAGCTTCAGCGGGGCTCGCAACACCGGCCTGTTCGATTCGAGTTCGCCGCGAGGGAGTACGAGTGCGCGGCCATCGTGGACGGGTTCCGGCCCGAGCTGGTGCTGATCGATTGCACGCTGCCGCGTTCGGTCTGGACCTCGCTGGTGAGCTGCATGGCCGATGATCCGCGTGCAGCGGGCCTGCGCATCGTGCTCGCGCAGCGGCGCACCAGGCGCGGATCGTCAGGCGGAGCGCAAGCCGGTCCGCCCGTGCACGCCATCGTCGGGCTGCCCCTCGACTGGGACGAACTCGATCATGTGCTTGGCCTGCCGTATCATCCGGCGGCGACGCACGACGACGAGCAAGCGTCGGCTGCACGCTAGCGGCGCAACCCGGGGGTCCGGTTGCGGGTCCTGTCGCGATCGCGGACGTACGTACGGCATGCGATCAGAAGCCGCGTTCCCGCAGCCGCTCCACGACCGTCGTGTAGAAGACCCGTTGATCGTAGGCGCTTTCGGCGTTGGGCTTCTCCTTTTTGACCTGGCCGACCTCATCGAAGTGGTCGGCAGGGAAGCAGCCCATGAACAGGCCCCAGCGCGCGCTCGGCACCGTCACCATGCCGTCGTTCACGCACTCGTCGTCGGGGCAGAAGACGCCCTGGCCGGGGGTCTTGAGGTAGCCGCCGGTCAGGCTGAGCAACGGATCAATGTGGTCGATCACCGACGGATCGTTGGGGATCCAGGAGCCGTCGCAGTCAGGCTCGCCGGGGTCGTCGTTGGATCGGCCGGCGTAGGAGAAGTACGAGACGCGAGGATCGTTCGGGTTGTTGGGGTTGAAGACGGTCTGGATGTAGGGCTCACTGAGGCTTGCGAACGACGCACGCAGATCGGAGTCGGACTGGATGTCGAAGAGGGACTTGCCGAGGATGTCGGCGATGGCGTTGAGGATGGGGTCGGTCCAATCCGGCACGGCGTCGTAGAGAAGGTCGGCGACGCGGGTGCCGCGATGGGGCGTGGAGATGGTGGTCAGCGAAGCCACGCGGTCGCCATAGCCCAGGGACGAGATGATGTATCGGCTGTCGAGGCCGCCTTGGGAGTGGGCGATGATGTTGACCTTGTCCTTGCCGGTGTCGGCGAGGATCTGGTCGATCTGAGGGGCGAGTTGGTTTCCACGCATCTCGGTGGCCGCGTACGGGTCCACCTGGGTTTCGAAGACCATGGTCTCGCCCGCCTCCCGGAGCGCGTCGGCTACGCCGTAGAAGTACTCGATGCCGAGCGCCTGAATGTCTTTCCAGCCGCTGAAGCCATGCACCAGCACGACCGGGTAGGGTGGGCCGGGGTCCGACGCCTCGATGACGGATCGCTCGTAGCGTGCGTCGGAGCTGTTCACCAGACTGTCCCAGGAGGCGTCGTCCGGCCTGCTGGCGTCTTGGGCCTGGCTGACGGGGGAGTAGCCGGGGTCGACAGCGGTTTCGGATCCGCAGCCGCCCGCGTTGACCGCGAGGATCAGGACCCACCATGCGCGACTGACTCGACCCATGACGCCATCCCAAGGGTAGCACGAATCGGTGCCGGGCGACGTGGGAGCGGGGTTGGACGGGGTATTGCGTCGGCCAGGGTTCCAGCGGGAGCCGCTGCGCGGTGTGCCGAGAGCCAGCGACACACGACTTGTTACGCGAACGCGCAATGCCGGGTGGTTGTCGCCACTGTGAGCGGGGCCCTTTGGTGATCAAAGGACCGGCAAGTTACCAAGCGAGTAGCCCACGCTTGTGCGACGCGTCTCGGAGCATCGAGCGAGCCGGCGCCGGGGCAGGCGGGCTTGCGGCCACGCCCCGCCAGGGGACGCAAGCGCCGGCGGGCCATCCCTGCTTCAGGAGCTGCGCCCCGCTGCGATGCTCGCGCTTGCACATCGGGCGCCCGGCGGCTAGGTTAGACGCCCCTTTCCGGCTGCATAGCAGGAGTATGTCATGGCCCGAGTTACCGTTGAAGACTGCCTGGAGCGAGAGGAGAACCGGTTCGCTCTGGTGGTGCTGGCTGCCGCACGCACCCGCGCGCTGATGAAGCCCAACGCGCAGCCCCTGGTGAAGGCCAAGAACAAGGCCGCCGTGTTGAGCTTGCGAGAGATCGCCCGCGGGTACGTCCGCTTCCATCGCCCGAGCAGCGAGGTGGTCCAGGAGTGGCTCGCCTCGATGCCTGGATCCCACCTTGCAACCAACAAGCCCTAGCGAGTCACGCCCTGCGTTGAATCGCCCTGGTGCCCCGGTCGATCCCTGACCCTCGGTGGCGGTCCACGCCGCACCGGCGAGCGTCTCCCATCACGCTGACCCCGCGAACCCCAACTTCCTCGGTGCATGTCTCGTGGCTCAAAGCCGAGCAATGAACCTGTTCGGATCGAACAAAGAGGCCCGGAGGCTAACAGCCGGATCGCTTGCTCACTACGAAGAGCCCCGGTACTACACCCGTTGCTACGCCTCGCGACGGCACGACGTGCTGTTCTACGTGGACCTGGTGCAGCAGGCCCGTCCGCGCCGCGTGCTCGAATACGGCTGTGGCAACGGCAGGATCACGCTGCCGATGGCGAGTGCGGGCGCGACCGTCGTGGGCGTCGACGCGAGCAAGCCGCAGCTCGACGATCTCCGCGCGCGGTTGAGCCGCGCCGATGCGGCCCTGCGCGACCGCGTGACGCTCGTGCATGGCGACATGCGAAGCGTTCGCCTCCGGCCTCCGTTCGACCTGGTGCTGTGCACCTTCAACACGTTCCTCCACTTGTACGACCGAACGGATGTCGAACGCTTCCTCGGTCGCGTAGCGGATCATCTTGCGCCCAAGGGCCTGTTCGTCTTCGACGTGTCGGTGCCGCTGTGCGAGGAAACCGGGCGCGATCCCACGCGGCCCTATCGGATTCCGCGTCTGAAGTACCCCGCGACCGGCGAGGTGGTGCGCTACGCCGAGTACTTCGACTACGACCCGATCACGCAGGTGTTGAACGTGACGATGGAGTTCACGCCGCTGCACGAGCCGCAGCGCGCGTGGACGACGCCCCTGACCCACCGGCAGTTCTACCCCCGGGAGCTCGAGGCGTTGCTGTACTACAACGGGTTCGACGTACAGGAGGTTCGTGCGGACTTCGAGCAGCGGCCGTTGGACCGGGATGCGGACGCGGGCGTGTGGTTCGTGCGCAAGGCACGGCGCACGCGGCGGCGGTGAGAGGCCGGCGGCGGGGACAGCGCGAGCCGCGGTCAGCAGGCCGGTCCCGTGCAGGGCTGCAATGTCGCGTCGCGAGTGTGCAAGGAAACGTTACCCCTCGCGAACGTTTCTTTCCGACCGGCACGGACGGCATGAACGCGGTGTCATGGTGACACGCTCGGTCGGGCACCGACGCAGGGCAGCGTAGCCGAACCAGAGTCACCGCAAGATCGGCGTGGAATGGTTGACGCTGCTCGAAGGCGGGGTGCGTCAAGCGTTTGACGTCGTGCGATACCGCTGGCGCAAACCGCCGATTCGCTCGGTGGCACGCATCGTGCTCAACACGAGGATCGTGTTGTCCCTCGATGACCCGAATCGCCCTGTTGCAGATGGAGTGGCCGCGTGCCGTGGCCGGAGGTTGTCATGACCGGTCTGTTCGGATTTCTCGCGAGCTGTCCCGATATCGGCGCCAGCGTGTTGTCCGCCGACGCCGGGCCCGTTCAGGTCCGCGCTTCCGGTGAAGCGCTGCAGTGGGGGGTAGGCTACTTCCAGGGCGACGACATCCTGCTGCGACGACGGCCGGCGGACCCGCGTCCCGTGGTGCCGGTCGGGCAGATGCTTGGCGACGTGCGCACGCAACAGCTCATCGGCTGCTACGGATCGGCGAGGTCGAACGCGATGCGAACGGACGACACGCATCCGTTTCGCTACCGGACGTGGTTGTTCGCCCACACGGGGACGATCGACGACAGCGCCGAAGCGCGCGCGAAGATGTTGACGTTGGTGCCGGAGTTCCTGCAGAGCAATCTGCGAGGAGAGACCATCGGCGAGCTGCTGTTCCACGTATTCTTGGCGAACCTCCATGGCCAGGGGCGGTTGCATACCGACGGCGCGTCGCCGCACGAGGTGCGCGTCGCCCTGCGTGGTCTCGTCGACGCGGTGGAGCGGATTGCCGACGAGATGGGCGCGACGAAACCCGAGCTGAACGTGATGGTGGCGAACGGGCAGCTCATCGTGGTGGCGCGGACCGGGCGGGGCATTCTGTATCGAGATGTGCAGAGTCGCGAGCTGGCGGAGCTGTTCGACGAGGATCCATCGTTGCGCCGCAGGGCCACGCGACCGGGGAGCCGGGTTTCGGTCGTGGTGTCGCACGTGGTCCGCAACTCCTGTGCCTATCGCGCGATGCCTGGGCGAAGCCTGCTGACGCTGACCCACGACGCTGAGCCGATGTGCGAGCCGATCGACCCGCGGCAGGTGCGACGGGTGCCGTTCGCCGCCTGACCGGGGGCCGTCGAGGTGGCCCGGCGGGGCGCAGCGCGGATGGCGCGCGCGCGAGGCGGGGGGCGTGTCCCATGCAGCGCTGGAGCGCACCGCAGACGGCTTCAATGGAAAGGCTCTGTGGAATGCGCGCCAGACGCGCACGCCGCGACGAGCTCACGACGGCGGATGCGCTCGACGTGGTGGATCGGCTCGCGGATCTTGGGACGAAAGAGGTGGCCCTGCACGGGGGCGAAGCGTATCTCCGAGACGACTGGCTGGAGATCGTGAGGGCGGTGCGCGCACGAGGCATGCAGTGCACGATGGTGACCGGGGGACGCGGGATCACGGCGCGTCTCGCGCAACAGGCGCGGGATGCGGGCATGACCCGGGTGAGCGTTTCGGTGGACGGGCCCGAGTCGACGCACGACGACGTGATGGGATGGAAGGGCAGTCACGCCGCGGCCTTGCAGGCGACGGGGTATCTGCGTGACGCGGGCGTGCCGGTCGGGTGCAACACGCAGATCAACCCTCGCAACTTCCGCGAGCTGCCGCAGGTGTTGGCGATCATCCTCCGGTTCGATCCCTATGGCTGGCAAGTGCAGCTCATGGTGCCGATGGGGCGTGAAGCGGACCACGAGGATCTCTGGTTGCAGGCTTACGACATGCTGGAGCTGATGCCGCTGGTGGCGCGGATGCGGGACTGCTGCGACGAGGGTGGGCTAAAGCTATGGCCTGGGGACAACGTGGGGTACTTCGGACCGCACGAGCACAAGATCAGGTTCGAGCTTACGCATTCGGGGCACTCGGGAGGGTGCGGGGGCGGCATCATCGCGCTGGGGATCGAGGCGCACGGTGACGTGAAAGGCTGCTCGGCGATGGGGTCGCAGGGGTTCGTGGCGGGCAACGTGCGAACCGCAAGGCTGGCAGACCTGTGGAAGGGGGCCCCGGAGCTGTGCATCACGCGAAACTTCCAGGTCGACGACCTCTGGGGCTTCTGCAGGACATGCTACTACGCGCAAGTCTGCAAGGGAGGATGCGTCTGGACCGCTGGGAGCTTGCTGGGCCGTCGCGGGGAACAACCCCTAGCCACCATCGCGCCATCGAGCTGCTGACAAGAGGCAAGCGGGAGGGGTTGGTGCAGGTGCGTTGTGCGTGCGGGTCGGTTGGGGACACGGCGCTGTTCGAGATCGAGCTGGAGGACGCGCCGATCGAGTGGGTCCGGTCGTTGCCGGAGCTGCCCGGCGCCGCGTGACTGTGCGTGTGCGCGGACCAGGCCGAGGTCCGGCTGATGTCGGCGTCGCCTGTCGCTTCGAGGCGTTGATTGCGCACGACGTCGGTGGGGTTGAGCAAAGGCAGATCGAGCAAGTCCGGCGAGCTCAGCCCGAGCGAGAAGGCCCGCTTGTATTGGATGGCGCTTCCATCGGCCACCGAGTGCGCCGCGATCATCGACGCAAGCACTGCGCTTGATGTGGCCGACAATCCAACAGCCGCGCTGGGACGCCAGCATCGATTCGCCGCCGTGCGGATGCTGAGCCGCATGGCGCAGAACCTCAAGAGCCGCGCGCCCCGTAAGACACGACGCACCCAGCCCGGCTAGCCGCAGCCTTGCCGATGCGTCGGGAAAGGGAACGGGCAGGGGAAAGGGCAAGGGCAGGAACCCGGGCCGGCGCAATGCACCCGCTCGTGACATTCCTCTTGACAAGCAAGGTGCTTGGGGCTCCTGTCCGCCTCGGTGCTGGCGACCTGCGTGCTGATCGCGGTCAACTCGGTCGAATACCTGGCCGACGTGCTGCGCAATGGACCGCGCGCGGACAGCCGGACCCACGTCGTCGGTGGCACCGCCGGTGGCACCGCCTTGGGACGGGTCGGGACAACGCAATCGGGGGCGGGACTCGCGTCCGTTGCGCATGCAGACGTTGCAAGCAGGCTGTGACGGTCTCGCCAAGGTGGTTGCAGAGTCCGTATCCCATGTGGCGCGGGTCGAACATGACCTGTGCGGACCTTGCAGCAGGCATGTTTGGCCTCGCCAACAGGCCGAACAAGGTCTGCGGCGGGTGTGGCTGCCCATGGAAGAGCCGCAAGCAAGGTCTGCAGCACGGGTTGTGAACCCCGACGATGACGCGTACAGCGTCTGTTCGAGCGACGTTCGCCTGCTGTGACGGTGTTTTCGGAGGTAGTTCGTGGGGCGGGCCGGGGTGGGCGTGCTGCCGGTACCGAGCCCGACACCACGGGCTCGGCTGGCTTCGGTCGGGTCACGCCGTCGACAAGGGAGATGAACGCGCTTGCCCTTGGAGAGGCGGTTCTACCGAAGGCCGGCTTGAAGGCACACGTCTGCCTGCCGGGGCTCTGCTTCACCTCCTGCCGGGGTCGTTGCTCCACAGCAAGCGACCGGTGGCCTCTCGCGCCGTCCCTGCAAGACCGGCCGCTCATCGCAACCGACCCCGCCAGACGCGCGCACTGCTGCCAAGCCGGACGATGCCGGGATGCCGCAACTGGCAGAGCAACGCCGCTTCCGCGGCGAAGCGTTCGAAGTCCGGTTTCGTATCGCCACGGATGACCTCGTGCGCCACGGCTTGCCCGGTGGACAGCTCGATGTCGCGCAAGACCGTGCCCATGCCGCCGGCGCTCGCGACTCGCTCCAGCAGGAACCTGTCCGCGATACGATCTCCAGACGGCGCGCGGGGAGACGACATCGGAAGCATGGGGAACGGGCTACAGGCGACGACGGAGGGGGCGGCCTCGCGCCGGTTGGCCGAATGCATGACGGCGGGCTTTCGCGGACGCGGAGAACGTGGGTAGAATGCGACGTGCTGGCCTGCGGGACGTGCAGGCCGATGGCCCCGCATGGACAGGATACCCCGCCCCAATCCCACCTTGCCGCGCGTCACGGCTGCGGGGGTAGCTCGTCCGTCGGTTCCACCGCCGGGCACATGGTTTCTGGGGCGCTATCGAATCGTCGACACGCTGGGAGCAGGCGGCATGGCGACGGTGCACCTGGCGCGGGTGGATGGGGTTGGAGGGTTCCAGAAGTGGGTTGCGATCAAGCGCATCCACGCGGCCCTGACGGAGGACGAGCAGCTCGTTCGGATGTTCCTGGACGAGGCGCGGATTGCGGCGAGCATCTCGCATCCGAACGTGGCGCAGGTGTTCGAGCTGGGGGAGCACAAGGGCACCTACTGGATTGCCATGGAGTACCTGCATGGCGAGCCGGTTCGCGAGATCATGCGGGTTCAGGAGGAGACTGGCGAGCGCATGGCGCCGGAGCTTGCGGCGCGGATCATCGCGGACGCAGCCGAGGGGTTGCACGCCGCGCACGAGCTGCGCAACAAGGACGGCGACCTGCTGAACCTGGTGCATCGCGACGTGACGCCGCACAACCTGTTCGTGACGTACGACGGCACGGTCAAGGTCGTGGACTTCGGTATCGCGAAGGTGACGGGCAGGCTGTCGAGCACGGTGGCGGGCACGCTCAAGGGGAAGATCGCGTACATGTCGCCCGAGCAGATCTCGGGGCGCGATCTGGACCGGCGGTCAGATATTTTCTCGCTGGCGGTTGTGCTCTGGGAGCTATCGACCGGGCGGCGGCTCTTCCGGTCGGACAGCGATGCGGAGACGCTCGGGCGAGTCAGGGCGTGCATCGTGCCTCCGCCGTCGATCGTGGTCCCCAGCTATCCGGCGGAGCTCGAGGCGATCGTGATGCGCGCGCTGAGCAAGGACCCGAACGCGCGCCAGGAAACGGCCCGCGAGATGTCCCGGTCGCTGCAGCAATACCTCATCCATGCCAGGTCGTTCGTCGGCTCGGAAGAGATTGCCGCGCACATGACGAAGCTCTTCGCAGATCGCCTGCCGAAGCGGGACGAGCACTTGCGATGGGCCGCGGAGGTGACGAACACCATTTCGATCGAGAAGGTCTCGCCCGTGGCGGCCACCGTGCAGGTTCGCGATGCAGCGACGACGGTGCCGGATGAGCCGCCGCGGACCATGAGGGAGCCGCGTGTCGGTGCAAAAGTTGTGGAGGTCATGGGCAGCACGACGGAACGGATGCCGCGCCGCCAGGATCCGCTCATGCAAACGCTGCGCGAGCCGGCGGTGCGGGCGCCGCTGGTGACGGTGCCCGACCCGCTGGAGGCGGCAACGGAGCCAGGGTTGCACACCGAGCCAGCCACCGTGATGGATCGACCGGTGCAGCTCGCGATACACAAGCCTGCGGCCACGCATCCGAAGGCGCCGCTCGAGGCCGAGACGCCGCATCCGCAGCCGTCGCCACCGACCGACCCGGAAGCGGAAGACGACGGTGACACGGTGGTGGTGTCGGAAGCCGAGATGCTGGCTGCGATGCGCCAAGAAGCAGAGCGCGGCGGCGGTGGGGATGACGACGACGACGAGTTGCCGACGATGGCCCTGGTGCCCGACCGCGTGCCGATGGCCGCCCGGCGAGCGATGGCGGCCCCGGAGCTGCACCAGGACCGCGTCAAGCAGGTTCCCGTGCGTCCTCCGGCTCCCCCGACCGAGGCGTCCGTTTCCCTTTCCATGCCCATGGTGCCCGACGTCCGGCCTGCTCGTGCGGACCCGGCACCGGTCGACCCTGCGGCCCTCGTGGCGCAGGCCCTCTCCGAAATGGCCAATGCGCCGCCAGCCGCGGGGGGCGCACCGACGCCTGCTGTCCCTCCGGTGATGCAACCGGACGCAGTGGCTGCTCCCGTCCATCCGATGGCCGCGTCGGGGTCCCGCCCGGTCGATGCAGTCCCGCCGCGCGATCCGCTTGCGTCGCTGGACTACGAAGCCGATCTGTATGCGCGCCAGCGATCGCGCAGGCTCGTGCTCATCGCCGGGATCATTGGTGGCCTGTTCGTGCTGCTGGGCGTGGCGCTGCTTTTCTGGGCCCTGTCCAGGGGTTGACGACCGGACGACGGCCGCGTGAACATGGTCGTCGCGCCGGGCACGATGCGATGGCGTGATGCCTGTCGGCGCAGCTCCCCATCACCTTGCCTTGCGTACGTCATCTCACGCCGCCAGGCACGTTGGGCTGGTCATCGATCGTACCCTCGAGGAAAGCACCGATGCTCCACCGTGTCACGCTCCCCGTTCTTGCCTGCTTGTTCGTGTCTACCGCGGCAGTCGCCGCTTCGCCGCTGCAGCCGACGACGCTTTCCCGCCACGGAGTAGCGCTCACGCAGCTTCGCGCCCTGCGGCGAGTCGCCCTGTTCGGCACGCCCGACACGGCGGACGTGCGGCAGGTGCTCGGCGCCAGGGGCATGCGTCTGACAGGCGTCGAGGCCGCCCGCGGCGTGACCGTGCTCGAGGTGGAGATCGAAGCAGGCGGTGTCCCGTCGCAAGGCATGGCGGACGGCTTGGGAACCGACCTGCTGAGCCTTGCCGGGGTGACCGGCTGGGGGCCGGTCTTCTACGAGGGCCAGGGCACGACCGTACCGACCGGTCGGATATGGGTCTATCTGCCCCGTGCCACGACCCGCGAGGTTGCCGCGCAATCGCTGGCCGCCAGCGGTATGGTTCTGGACGACTACATCGTAGCGGCGCATGGCATCGCCATCGTGCGTCCCAAGCACAGGTTCTCGCTGCAGCAGGAGGTGGAACGGCTCGTCGCGCACGGGCTTGACGCGGAGCCCGAGCTGATGCGGCGGCCGTCCTTGCGCGCGATTCCCACGGATACCTACTTTGCGCGGCAGTGGTACCTCCGCAACACCGGTGACGACATCCCGGAGGCGTACGGCGCGGGTACCGTTCCGGCGGTGGCCTTTGCGGACTGCCGCGCCTCCGATGCATGGGATGTCACGACCGGATCGCCGGCCGTGCGCGTCGCGGTCATCGACTCGGGGACGGACTGCACGCATCCGGAGCTGCAAGGGGGGAAGTGCGCGGATCCCTACAATGCGATATCGAACGTGCCGGACGCCACGCCGCCGACCGTTGCGGAGGACGCGATGGCGGGGCACGGCACCTCGGTGGCCGGAATCATCGCGGCTCCCGTCGACGCGACCGGGATGGTGGGCGTTTGCCCCGCGTGTACCCTGGTGCCCATACGGTTGATTCAATCCGGCGTGTACCTGACGGACGCGATGATGCTTCGGGCGTTCAAGCACGCCGTGGATTCCGGCGCTGCGGTGATCAACAACTCCTGGGGACCGGCCGGCGCCGGCGACGTGTTCATTCCGGTAGGGGCAGGCGAGCGGGAGGGGTTGGAGTATGCGGCCACCGGGCGCGGAGGGCTCGGAACCCTGGTGGTATATGCCGCGGGCAACGAGAGCTCGGATACCAGGTATCAAGGGCAGCTCAGAACCGGGTTGCCCAACGTGATGGCCGTGGCTGCCACCAACCAGCTCGACATGCGCTCCGTCTACTCGAACTTCGGGCTTGAAATCGACGTGGCAGCCCCCAGCAATGACCTGTACCTGACGCCGTCGTATGTCTCGCTCGAGGTGGTGGGGCGGGGCGACCTGGCCGGGAACTACACCAATGCATTCGGCGGCACGTCGGCCGCGGCGCCCGTGGTCAGCGGCATTGCCGCCTTGGTGCTGTCAGCCAACAGCTCGCTGACGGCCCAGCAGGTGCGCGATATCCTCCGCGCGTCGGCGGACAAGATCGACCCGCTTGGCGGCGTCTACGACGCCCAGGGGCATAGCGTCAAGTACGGCTACGGGCGTGTGAATGCCTACAAGGCAGTACTGTCCGCCACCGGATCGCAGGATCCCGCGTGCAACCCTCCTGCATCCACCGAAGACTGCGCCTCCCATCTGGACGAGAACTGCGACGGGTGGGTCGACGAGGGCTGCGCGGCTGTCACCGGGGTGGGCGTTCGATGCTCCGTTCCCATCGACTGCGGCACCGAAGCGTTCTGGCAGTGCCCGTCCACTGGCAAGGTCCGCGGCCTGTGCACATGGAGCTGCTTCGACCTGCCCTGCCCGTCTGGCACGACGTGTGTCCAGGGGCGCTGCGCGGCCGACTGCAGCGACGCCGCTCCCTGCGCTGCCGCGGACACCGTGTGCACGGACGACTTGCTCGGCGTGTGCCTGCCGTCGTGCGCGGACGTGTCCGACTGTGCTGCCGGCGAGACGTGCGACCCGAATACCCACGTCTGCAGGCTCGACACGGACGGGCATCCCGGCTCACCGTGCACGTCGGACGAGTGTCTGGGCGCCGGCGCGATGTGCTTGACCCCCGGGATGGGCTTCCCCGACGGCTACTGTACCCATTCCTGCACGACCAACCTCCAGTGCGAGGATCACGGTAGGTGCGTGGTGACGTCGATGGGTTCGTTTTGCTATGCGGCGTGCTCATTCGACGGTGACTGCCGGCCAGGGTATCTTTGCGAGCAGGCGGGGCCACGAGCCGGCACTTGCTACAAGGTCTGTGACAAGAACGCTCAGTGCACCGGATCTCAACCCGGTTGGGATCACATCACTTGCGATACGGCCAGCGGTCGCTGCGTCGACACGGCCACGGCCGACGGAGGTCAGGAAGCGGGGCAGGACGCAGCCGACGACGCGGCGGTCGACGCCGGGCAGGATGCGCGCGCCGAGGCCGATGCGCCTGGGCAGCCCGACGCGGCAACGCCCGGCCAGGACGCGGTCGCGCAGACACCGGAAGGCTCCACGTCGGGCGACGGGGGATGCGGCTGTCACACGCAGGGATCCTCGGACGATCATGGACCGATCTGGGTCGCGGCGTTCGCTGCTGCGTGGTTTGTGTCGCGTCGTCGACGCTGATGTGCGCCTGGTGCTCCCCGAACGGTGCATGGACTGCAACGCACGAGCAGGCTCGCGCCCCGACCCATCGCCGCTAGGGTGGTGTCTGGCCCGAGGCAAGCGCCTCAGGGTGCGTTGGGCGCGCAGTCGAGCGCAACGACCTCCTTGTCGCCGACCACGTAGACCCTGCCGTTGGCGACGATCGGGCTGTGGACCGGCCCAAGGCCACGGTTCGCCAGATCCTCGCTCCACAGCTCCCGGCCGTCTTCCGCCGACAGGACAGCGAGCGTGCTGCCCGCCGTCACGACGATCGTGCTGCTGCCCAGAGCCGCCGCTACATGGGTGCTGTTGGGGATTTGCTGCGCGGCAAACGAAGGGAATGAGCGAGTCCACACCGGCTGGCCCGAGTCCGCGTCCCAGGCGTCGAGGCGAGCTTCCAGGCTGAATGTGAGCACCAGGTTCTCGACGAGCGCAGGTGCGGCGCCGTCGTGCCCGCGCACGGGGCTGGACCAGCGGACGTCGCCCGACGCCTGTGCCCGGACGGTCAGCAGCGCCGGCGCGTCCTTGGGGCCTTTTTCGACGAGGTACAGGTTGCTCCGTCCGGCGCTCACGCCACCCACCGGGTGGGCGATTGCCGTCCACCGGGAGTTGCCTGTCGTCGCATCGAAAGCGAACAGGCCGGTCAGGCCCGTGTAGCGGTAGTCCGCTGCCTGGTACAGGGTGCCCTCGTCGAGTGCGATCGCGCCCACCGCATCCCTGACGTCGTCTCGCACCGCACCAGCGACGTTCTGCTGCCAGATGAGCTGTCCCGTGGAGTCGAAGGCTCCCACGCGCACCAGCGGGCCATCCACATGACGCTCGTTGACCAGGTAGAGCCGGGACGCGTCGGCGATGACCTGCCCCCACGAATCCAACCCACAGTCGAACAGCTTCGAGCCCGACAAGCGATCGACGATGTAGAGACCGTCGTCGTGGAGGACGACATGATCGTGAGCCAGCAGGGGCCAGTGAGCGTGAGAGATGTCCACGCGGCTGTCGAACACCCAGACGGGCTCTCCGTCGCGTGTGAGTTGAATCAGCGCGGGAGCGTCGCCGATGACGGCTGACACGAAGACAGCGTTTCCGGCCGCGATGGCATGGTGGGGCTTTGCTAGTCGTCCGCCTCGGGGCGCGGGCATGAAGCGCCACGCCTCGCGGAGCGGACCCTTGCAGCATACGGGGCTGGCCGAAGTTCTGCGAGCGTCATGCCCGTAGCTGACCCAATCACCATCCTTGCAAGAGCGGCCCGCGGCACGGGCAGCCTGCCGGGAGCGGGTGGGCTGTGACCGCTGCGGTCCGCAGGTTGCCTTGCAAGAGCCGCCGAGCAGGGTGGCCAGAGCGACGGCGGCGACCGCCCGGGATCGTGGCCAGTCGCGTGGCGGGCGCGTCGCAGGTTGCTGCATGCGCGACGACTGTACCATCCTTGGCTCGGCGTTGTCCTGCCCTGAGCGGGGGTTCGTGCCCGCGATCCACCGGGACGTGTTGTGGTGGTGCACCAGCGCGGACCACTGCGCAATGGCGATGCACCAACCTGGTGCGTTGTGGCACGTCACCCCCGCAATTTTGAGGCGAAACGGGCGCGGCACGCGTCTGGCAAAGGGCGTTTTCCGGACGAATCGGAGGTTGCAGATGGACATCACGTTCTGGGGAGTCCGAGGAAGCATTGCGTCGCCCGGCACGACCACGACGCGCGTTGGCGGCAACACGAGCTGCGTGGAGGTCTGTACCGCGGAGCAGCGCTTCGTGCTGGATGCGGGCACCGGCATCCGCACGCTGGGCGAGGCCTTGATGGCTCGCGGCGGGCCCGTGGACGTCGTATTGTGCCTGTCCCACCTTCACTGGGACCACATCCAGGGGCTGCCTTTCTTCGTTCCCTCCTACCTGCCGTCGACCCGCATCCACGTCCTCGGTCCTGCATTCAGCGACGCCTCCGTTCGCGACACGCTCGCTCGGCAGATGGCGTCGCCGGTCTTCCCCGTGCGGTTCAACGATCTGGCGTCTCGCACCACCGTGCGGGAGGTCATGGACCGTGATGACTTCACGATCGGATCCGCCACGCTACGCACGGCGCGCCTTCACCACCCCGGCGGCTGCATCGCCTGGCGCATCGACGCGGAGGGGGCGTCGATCGTGTATGCCACCGACACCGAGCACGACGCGTGTGTCGACCCGGCGCTTGCCTCGTTTGCACGCACAGCCGATGTCCTGGTCTATGACAGCCAGTACACGCCCGAGGAGTACCGGGGCGCGTCGGGGCCGCCGAGGGTGGGTTGGGGGCACTCCACCTACGCAGCAGGAGCGGAGCTCGCTGCCGCGGCGTGCGTGGCGAAGCTCGTGCTGTTTCACCACGATCCCCAGAGGACGGACGACCAGGTTGACGAGATCGAACGCCGGGCGCGTGAGATCTTCCCCTGCACGACGGCAGCGCGTGAGGGCCTACGCATCAGCCTGCGCCGTCTCGCGCACGCCGCGTGACGAACGGCCGGGAGGCATCCTATGCTCGAGGCGTCGCCCGTGTTCATGAACCGTCTCTCCCTGCTCGTCGACCTGGCCTCGATGATCGCTCGCGAGGTGGACCTCGATGCGATGCTCGAGATGGCATGCGAGCGCGTGGCGTGCGCGCTTCGCGCGGAGCGCGCCACCATCTGGCTCATCGACGCCGAGCGGGGAGACCTGGTCACCCGCGTGGCCATGTTGCCCGAGCTTCCGTCCCTTCGTCAGCCCATGGGACGGGGGTTGTCCGGTTGGGTTGCGAGGACTGGACAGGTGGTGCGCGTCGACGACGCGTCGAGGGATGAGCGGTTCGACCCGACGGCGGATCAGGCCACGGGCTTCACGACGCGTTCGCAGCTCGTGGCGCCGATCCGGGAGGACGCGAGGGCGCCGGTGCGCGGTGTGCTGCAGATCCTCAACAAGGTCGACGGCCCTTTCGACGAAGACGACGAGCGATATGTCACAGCGCTTGCGTTGCAGCTCGGCAGGGCTCTCGCATTGACCACGCTGCGCGCGTCGGATCCGGCCGGGCCCGGTCTGGTGATGCGCGGTCCGTTCAACCGCATCATCGGCCGCAGCGCCGCCATGGACGCCGTGTTTCGAAGGGTCGCGCTTGCGGCGGAGACGGATGCGACCGTGCTGCTTCGCGGCGAGACTGGCACGGGCAAGGGGCTGCTCGCCCGTGCCATCCACGTGAACTCGCCACGGCAAGCGGGACCCTTCGTGACCGTGGATTGCACGACGCTGCCTGGGCAGCTCGTGGAAAGCGAGCTGTTTGGCCATGAGCGGGGCGCGTTCACCGGGGCGGATCGGCGTGTTCGAGGCAAGGTGGAGATCGCGCAGGGTGGAACGCTGCTGCTCGACGAAATCGGCGATCTGCCGCTGGAGATGCAAGGCAAGCTGCTGCGCTTTCTCCAGGAGCGTTGCTTCGAGCGCGTCGGAGGACGCGAAACCATCCACGCCGACGTCCGCATCGTGTGCGCTACCCACCGTGACCTGGAAACCGCCATCGATCAGGGCAAGCTGCGCGAAGACCTGTACTACCGCATGCGCGTCGTCGAGATCGACGTGCCGCCCCTGCGCGAGCGCGGCGCGGACGAGATCGCGACGCTGGCGCACCACTTCGCGCAGATGTATGCGAGCCGCTACCACCGTCCCGCGCCCTGCCTGGAACCTGGCGCGATCGAGGCGCTGGTCGCGCATTCGTGGCCGGGGAACGTGCGGGAGTTGGAGCACTGGGTCGAGAGTGCCGTGGTGTTGGCGGCGGACGGGAAGATCTCGGCGCGGATGTGGCCGCGGCAGCGCAGCCGCGGCGCGCAGCAAGGCGCGCGGGGGCGCGACGTCATCCCGGTGGGGTTGACCTTGGACGAGGCGATGCGACGCTACGTGCGCGCAACGGTGGAGGCGTGTGGAGGCAACAAGACGGAAGCGGCGCGGAGGTTGGGGGTGGGGAGGAACACCGTTGGCCGTGCGCTGCGAGATGTCACACGTCGTGATACAGAACCTTGACAAGCGTCTCACTTTGTATCACGAAGTGATCTATGGATCACTTGGGCAAAGCGAACATGGTTGCGGTCGGGGAGACGACGTTGCACTGGGTGGAGTGTGGCGACGGTCCGCCGCTGGTTTTGCTGCACGGGTTGAGCGACTCGCACCGGACCTGGCGGAGGGTGGTGCCGCAGCTCTCGAGGGTCCGCCGGGTGCTGATGTTGGACCTGCCGGGGCACGGCTTGTCGGGGCGTCCGGATGCGAGCTACGACCTCGACTGGTACGCGCGGATCGTGACGCGATGGGCTGACAGCGTGGGGCTGGAAGATCTGGATGTGGTGGGGCATTCCTACGGCGGCGGGGTAGCGCAGCAGATGTTGCTTCACGTGGGGCGGAGGATTCGCAAGCTCGCGCTGGTGTCGTCGGGCGGGTTGGGGCGGGAGGTGCCCATGGGCCTGAGGCTGATGTCGTTGAGCTGGCTCGAGCCTCTGGTTCAGCCCTTGATGCGGACGGGGACGAAGCTGGTGATGGCGTCGCCGATGGCGCGATGTTACGACGATCGCGACCGGGCGTTTCTGATCTGGGCGAACAGCGCGCCAGGATCGGGCCGGGCGTTGTCGAGGACCGTACGCGGTGTGATAGGGATGCGGGGGCAGACGCGCGGTCTGGCGGACAGGGTCCACGAGATTGCTGAGCTTCCGCCCATCGAGCTGTACTGGGGCACGTGCGACCCGGTGATCCCGCATCGTCACGGGCTCCGCGCGGCATCGCTTTTGCGAGACGTGCGCCTTGTCGGGTTTCCGGGCTGCGGGCACTTCCCGCACCTGGAGCGTCCGGTCGAGTTCGCGGCGGCGCTGGGCGACTTTCTCGACGGCAGCGGGCGTCCTGCCCGGGTGGCCGTGCCGCTGGCCTTGCCTGCCAGACCGTCGTGGGCGGCCAGGGCGTTGGGTTGGGTGGGGCGTTTGCTGCGCCGCACGTTCGGGCGCTGACGGCTTCCGAGCCGCGTCGGGCTGCTGCTTGCCGGCGGGAGCGTTGCCTCCGAGCCTCGAACGACGCTGTGCATGGTGCCATCGCTCGGGATCCGTCGAGGCGCCGGTCTCCGCTGGTTGGCAGCGGTGGGCCGCCGAGCCGTTGCAAGCCTGGCTTGGGGCGATGGACATGGGAGGCGGAATCGACAACGGCCCCCGCAGTCGCCCCACAACCAGGAACGCGCGACGCGAACGCGAATACGGCATGGAGGACCGCCGAAGGTGCTGCGAAGAAAGCCGTTCCTTGTTTGAGTTCCTGTGTTGCGGTGTTGCATGTCGCTCGTTTTCCGGGAACCGCCCAGCGCTCAGGCGACTTGGCGGCCTGTCGAGATAAGCAAATGACCAATGGATTGATTCCACTACATACGAAAGCAAGAGCAGACAAATCGGCTCCATCCAAGACGGGCCAAGTGCTTGTTGCGCAGTGCCAACACCCATGACAGCGAGCGGGGTGTTGTGCGCGTTTTCGTCGAAGATGCGACGTAACCCGCACGGGGCGTCGTGCCCCGTCGATCGGGACCGGTGGCGGGGCTCGGCTGCGTGCATGCCATCATGTCGGCCGATAGTCTTGTCGCTCGACGACGTCGCTGGTGATGCGGCGTTGGAGCCGTTCCGGATGCGCGTCGAGAGGACGACGCCCCGACCATGACAGCGCGGTCATGGTAACCGGCGCGGATGGGCCACGCCGGGGGCGAAGGGCGGGGCGCAATCGCGGCAAACTTGCTGTTGCACGCGGAAGTCGAAGGAGCGCGCCGCTCTGGCAGACGGATTGCTAGAGCGGAGCGGTGACGCTTCCTTCCTTGCGCGAGACTTGCTGCTGCGGGGCCAGGCCTGCCGCATCCACGAGCATAGGGCTTTTTTTGATCACGCTTGCTTTGGCGTTGTGGACTGCGGCTGCCCTGCGCCTCGCGCGCACACCGGCTGGCTGCACCGGGTTGTTGTCGTGTCGGCCTATCGTGTACGATGCGGCACATGGAAGACCCTGGTGCCGACTTCGTCCGCACGATCGACGACGACAAGCTCGACGCGATGGTGGAGGCCGTGTACCTGGCTGCGTGCGCTGACGGGGTGTTCAGCGACGTCGAGCGTGAGCACTTTGCCGAGAGCCTGGGGTTGTTGACCGATGGCCGTGTAGACGACGATCGGGTGGAGTCGGTGCGGCAACGAGTCGCCGCGAACGTGGCGTCGCAGGGCCGCTCCTCATGCATCGAGTCGATCGCCCGGCGCCTGGACAGCGACATCCTTCGTCACGTGGCGTTCGTGCTGGCGCTCGACATGGTGGCGGCGGACGGCCGGGTGCTTCCTTCGGAGCGTCGGTTTCTGCAGGAGCTTGCGGTCGGGCTAGGCATCAGCACCGACGAAGCGGGCGAGATAATGGCGGACATTCCCACGCTCTTGGATCCGCATCCCGCGGATTGACCAGCGGCAGTGCTCGCCGGAGGCGACGTCGGGCTGGACGGGGCAGCCTGTTCGCGGTATGCAGCGGCGGGGCTCTTGCCCCCGCACCACCAAGGAGCGCGCGATGATCCTGCTCAATCCCAAGAGCTATGCGCCGGAGCACCTCGACGACAAGACCAGGGAGATGATGACCCGCACCATCGGCTTCTTCGAAGCGAAGGGCAAGCGCAGGCTCAAGAAGGATGACCGGGATCGCGTTTGGTATGCGGACTTCCTCCAGTCCGTGGCCCGCGAGAAGATCTTCGCGAAGCTGCTGACGCCGTCGCCCCATGGAGGCGGGAATCCGGAGTACCGGTGGGACACCTGGCGCAACTGCGAGTTCAACGAGATTACGGCCTTCTACGGGCTCCACTACTGGTACACCTGGCAGGTGACGATCCTGGGCCTGGGGCCGCTGTGGATGAGTGCCAACGAGGCCATCAAGCAGAAGACGGCGGCGCTGCTGGAGCAGGGCGGGATCTTCGCGTTCGGTCTATCGGAACGAGCGCATGGGGCCGACCTGTACGCCACCGAGATGTCCTTGACGCCGACCGGCGAGGGCACCTGGAAGGCGAACGGGTCGAAGTACTATATCGGAAACGCCAACGAGGCCGCGTTGGTTTCCACCTTCGGTAAGATGGCCGATACGGGGGAGTTCGTGTTCTTCGCGGTCGGCACGCGGCAGAAGTGGTACGAGCTGGTGCAGAACGTGGTGAACGTCCAGTCCTACGTGGCAGAGTTCGCGCTGCACGACTATCCCGTCTCCGAGGCCGAGCTGCTGTCGCGCGGCCAGGACGCCTGGGACGCCGCGCTCAATACGGTCAACATCGGCAAGTTCAACCTGGGCTGGGCGTCGATCGGTATCTGCACCCACGCATTCTACGAGTCGATCCGCCATGCGTCGCAGCGTGTCCTGTACGGCAAGCACGTGACCGACTTCCCCCATATCCGCCAGCTCATGACCGACGCCTATTGCCGTCTCGTGGCCATGAAGGTCTTCGCCCGGAGGGCGTCGGACTACATGCGCAGCGCGTCCGCGCAGGACCGCCGCTATCTCCTTTTCAACCCCATGGTGAAGATGAAAGTCACGACCCAGGGCGAGGAGGTGATCAATCTGCTCTGGGATGTCATCGCGGCCAAGGGCTTCGAGAAGGACACGTATTTCGAAATCGCCACCCGCGACATCCGGGCCCTGCCGAAGCTCGAGGGAACGGTCCACGTCAACATGGCGCTCATCATCAAGTTCATCCGAAACTACTTCTTCAACCCGGGGTCCTTCCCCGAAATCCCCCGCGTGACCGAGCCGCGTAACGACGACTTCCTCTTCCACCAGGGGCCCACCAAGGGCCTCGGCCGGATTCAGTTCCACGACTTCGCCGCAGCCTACCGCAGCGTCGATTTGCCCAACATCGCCATCTTCCGCAAGCAGATCGACCTGTTCAAGGAGTTCCTCATGGCCTCGGCCGCCGACGCCGAAGCTGCGGCGTCCCAGGCGAAGGACATCGACTTCCTCCTGTCCATGGGCGAGCTCTTCACCCTCGTGGCCTACGGTCAGCTCATCATCGAGTATCGCAACCTCGACCGCGGTGAAGTCCCCGACGACCTGCTCGACCAGATCTTCGACTTCATGGTGCGCGACTTCTCCCGCTACGCGCTCCAGCTCTACTCCAAGCCCACCAGCACCCCCGCGCAGATGGACCTTTGCCGTCGCATGATCGCCAAACCCGTGGTCGATCCGGCGCGGTTCCACCGCGTCTGGTCCGACCATGTCTTCGCGCTCTGCGACGCTTACCAGATGAACGATTGACCCAATCTTGTCGTTCCGCGCAGTCAACCTAGAAATCCTGGAACAAGCGTTCCGCGAACGAACGAGTTGATTCACCCCAGCCGTGCCGCTAAGCTGCAGTCGCCATGGGCGGACACGACGACGACGGCGGCGACCACACGATGACGATCTCCCTGCGGGAGCTGCTCGATTCGATGGGCGACAAGGAAGCGAGCGTGAGCGTTGCGCTCGTCGCGCTGACCGGATCCGCCATGGGCAGGACGTTCCGGCTGACCGCTCCGGTCAACGTCATCGGGCGCAGCGACCAGGCGGAGATCCAGATCGACGAAGAGGGCGTGTCGCGTCGCCATGCGCAGATCATGCGGATGGGCGACAAGTGGGTGCTGACCGACCTGAACTCCACCAACGGCACGGTGTGCAACGGCAACCGGCTGACGGGCGCCGTGGAGCTGCGCGAGGGAGACCGCATCCGGGTGGCGCAGACGGTGTTGCGTTTCGAAACCACCGACGAAATGGCCGAGCAGATGCGGGCCAAGCTCTACGACCTCGCCACCCGCGACCCGCTCACCGGGGCCTACAACCGCCGCTTTCTCAACGAGCGGCTGGCCAGCGAGTGGGCCTGGTCGATCCGCCATGGCCGTCCCTGCGCCGCCGTCGCCGTCGACATCGACCACTTCAAACGCGTCAACGATACCTGGGGCCACCCGGCCGGCGACTTCGTGCTCAAGGAAACGGTCGCCGTCATGAAGCGCACGATCCGCGCCGAGGACCTCCTCGCCCGGGTCGGCGGCGAGGAGTTCGTCGTGTTCTGCCGCGCCACCGACGTCGACCAGGCTCTGATCGTCGCCGAGCGCCTTCGTATCGGCGTCCAAAACCACAAGTTCGTCTGGCAGCAGGACACCATCCCGGTCACCATCTCGGCCGGTGTCGCGTCGTCCACGTCGCCCGGCGTGTCGTCGCCCCAATCGCTGCTCTCGCTGGCCGACGTGCACCTGTACCACGCGAAGGAGCTCGGTCGGAATCGAGTGGAATCGGAGTAGGTCGCCCGATCACCTGTTCCGATCTCGGCTTGCGCCGAGGTAGGTTTCGTCCAGGTGCAGCACGCGTTCTTGGAGCTGTTCGAGCGCGGGCTCCTCGAAGTCGAACACCAACGCAAGCAGCCGGTTGACGATCCGGTAGGTGGCGCCCCAGAGCAGGTCGTGCCCCTGGGGTGCCTTCAGGACCACGCATGGAAATTCCCGTACGGCTGGCTGGTGGCCGGGATGCAGACCAGGAGCGAAGGTCACCCGCAATCGTGCGTAGTGCGACGGGTCGAGCAGGTGGCGCATCGGCACGACGACGACGCGGTCGACCTCCCAGTTCGGCTGGAAGCGCTGCGTGCGATCGAGCCACGCGACCGCGGGCCGGATGGCTCTGCCGCGCATGTACAGGGGTTGGGGGGGGAGCAAGCCGAGGAACGAGGTGGCCAGAGGATTGACGCGCATCTCCTCGAAGGCCTCGCGCAAGGCGGCGGCGAGCACGATGGGCAGGCGACGGTCGCCGGCGCCGTGGCGCCATGGCCGGTAGTGGGACCAGCGACGCAGCGGCATGCGCGGCAGGCGAAGCAGGGGGGCCAGAAGGGTGTCGATGCGTAGCGACACGCCACCGCCCGGGAAGCAGAGATCCCCCGGTTGCCTGACCAGCTTCGACCGTTTGGTCAAGACCACACAGGGCTCGGCCCTGCCGGCCGCATCATCGAAGCAGCCCAGGAGAAACAGCACGGCGGAGCTGGCCTCGGCCTCCACGCCCGCCGGTCCGGTGGGCTCGCGCAGCAGAGCGTCGAAGAGCTTGTCGGCGATGCGCAGCCGCAGGTCGCCAGGGTGCTCGAGCAGATCGTCGGGGGTCACGGGAGGGCTCAAGGGGTCGTCGCCGCACTCTAGCACGGCGTGCCCTGCGACGATGCCAAGGCGGACCGACGAGACATGGCCAGGACGCGTCGGTCCGATGCAACGCGACCGCGGGAATTCGACCACCCGCACCCGGCAGCTAACGGCGCCGTCCTGGCAGCGTCTTCGACGTGGCGGTTGCGTGCTTGTCGATTCGCACGGCCTTGTCGCAGGCGGTCCTGGCCGCTTCCAAAGAGGGCGCCAGACGGGTGGCGGCGTGCATGTGTGGGGCGAAGCGGCTCGGACCGAACCCGGCGAGCAGCACGGCTGTTGCAGCGGCGAGCACGGCTCCGACGACGGCTTGCAGCGCGCGCTTCCGTGCGACGGACACGCGGGTGCGCATGGCGGGACGGTCCAGGTCGTCGAAGCCGTCGAGATCGTCGATCAAGGTGGCGTGCTGCAGAGACACGCCCCGGTCGAAGAACGCCTGCTCGCACGGATCGGGCGGGAGCTCTGTGGATTTCGGCTTTCTGCACGCCGCGCGCGGTGCAAGAACACGACGGTCCGCGGTGTCCGCGCCGAGCACCTCGGTCCAGAGGTCGTCCTGGCGCGAGGCGCTGTCGAGGGCCTTGCCCGGCGTGGGTGTCTGCCCCGAGCGCCGTCGCGTTCGCTGTTTCGAAACGGTGTGCTTGCTGGAACGTTTGCCCATGCTGCGATGGCTTGCCAGTACCCCGGCCGCCGCTCATGGGCCAAGTTCGGGGCGTATCGTTCAACGCAGGACGGACCCCAGGTCGCTTTCCAGTTGCTCGGCCATCGACGCATAGACCTTCGCGAACTTGCGTGTGCGTTCCGTGCGGAGGTACCAATCCGCCTTCTTCTCGTCGGCCGTGGGGAAGCGAAACACCTCGAGGAACCCCAGGTTGTTCTTCTTTCCCACATAGTCGATCCGCAGGAACAGGCCCTGATCCGGTGATCCCGGCAACGCTGCCACGTACTCCGCAGGGCGAAGCCGTCCCACCTTGCTCATCCACGTAGCCGCGGTCTCGTCGGGCTTGTCCGGGGTCGAGGCGTCGGACCAGGTCGCCGAACCACCCACGCCCGACCGGGCAATCTCCCGCGACTTGCCACTGGCGCTGATGCGCACCGTCTTGATCTCGTCGTCCTCGAACCCATGCAGATCGCGCTCGTTGAGCACGGCCTCGCCGCTCAGCAGATCCCGGAGGAACTCGCCCGGGATGGCATAGACCAGCTCCGTCGAAAGATCCTTCACGTAGCGGTCCGTTCCGCCGGGAGCCGTGGCGCCGATGGCGAGCTTTCGCGTGTTCGCGCCGATCTGAAGCGTGAGCGTGCCCTCGGGCTCCGCCAGGCCAAAGTCCGACGCCTGGTCCCCCCCGATCTTGCCCAGCTCGCGGACCGCGCGCAGCGGAGCGACCCCTTCGGCGATCTTCTCCGCGGCCTTGACGGACACGATCTGCACGATGGTCGGCGTGCCTTCCGGCGCAGGCTCCACGCCGCCGTCACCAGCCGGCTTCGGCTCGGGGGGCTTCTTCTCCACCGTTCCCTCGAACCACCTGCCCGCAGCATCGGTATGCGATTCGAGCACGATTTTCCTGAGCTTCGAATCGAATTCGATCTTCTTGACGTCGTCCGCCTTGCCGCCCCACACCCTCACATCGGCCACGATGCTGGCTTTCGCGTTCTTGTCGCGAGTCCAGACATACACGGCGCCCAGCGAGGCAGCGGCCAGCAGGGCCAGGTGCACGATGAGGCGCTGCGACGGCTTCATGCTTTCCTCCCTTCCCGCGCCCGACGGCTTCGTCGCGTCAGGGTCAGCCCGATCCCGAGCACCAGCGCCGGAGCCCCGAAGATTGTCAGGTAGAAGTAGATCTTGTCCTTCTGGCGCGTGTGCTCGATGCGCACGTCTTCGGTCGTGTTGACGGCGCCGGCGAAGCTCTCCTCGCCACCAAGCCAGCGGAAAGCGTCCACCACGAACTGCGGATTGCCATTGAAATTGGCGGGATTCAGCAGCGTCGCGTCGCTCAGGGCGTCGACGTCCGCCATCACCAGGACGCGCAGCTCGTCGGGACCCTTCCTGTCCTTGGCGTCCTTGTCCTTGGCGTCCTTGTCCTTGCCAGCCGTGTCGGCGACGGGCTTGGACACGGCCGCCACCACATTGAAAACGCCCTTGGACTCGTCCGGCGTGTCGAGCGTGAAGTTGCCGTTGAGATCAGCCCAGGTGTTGGGCAAGGACTTGACCGCGAAGTCGATCTTCAACGAGGCGTCGGCGTCTTTGCTCTTGTCGATCGAGCCCGCGTCGACCAGCAGCAGAGCGCGGGTGCCCAGTCGGCCCAGGGTGGCGACCGACGGGTGCGACGAGAACCGGTTGGAGAAGATGATGGCGTTGTCGGAGTCGTTGCGACGCCGCACGCCGTGGTATTCGGCGTTGCAGAGGATACCGGGCTTGTAGGTCAGCCCGGCGATGGCGGCCAGGTCGTCGTTATTGGCCTTGCCCTCGGGATCCAGCGCGAGGAGCACGTGCCCGCCCCGGGTCACGTAGCGCTGCAGAGCGGCAATCTCCTCGGGGGCGAACGGCTCGGTGGGGCCGAGCGCCATCACGAACGTGGCGTCTTCAGGGATGTCCTTGCCCAACCCCTGGACCAGCCCCAGGTCGCGCACGGAGTAGTTCTGCATCTCGAGCAGTTCCTTGACCGCGCGCGCGCTTCGTCCTGTTGGATCGGTGTCGACCTTGGTGTCGTTGAGCTCGCCGTGGCCCACGGTCAGGTACGCCGTCCTGCGGCTTCGAAGCACCTTGGACAAGGCTTTCTGGAACTCGCCGTCGAGCTGCTTGAGCTTGACCTGCGCGGTCTTGAGCTCGGTGCCCAGGTTGATGCTCTCCTTCTGCTGGCCACGCATGAGCACGATGACGCCGTCTTGCGTGACCCGGGCTTCCTTGGCGAGGGCGGGGGCGAGCAGACGGTCATGCATCTCCAGCTTGACGTTGGGGGCGCGCTTCTGCAGGTCGGTCAGGTAGCCGGCGGCCTCTTCGCGCACCTCGTTGACCGGGGGGAAGAACGCGAGCACGCGAAGGTCGTCGGTCATGCTTTGGACCATGGCGACGGTGGGTTCGCTGGGCCGGGAGGTCTTGAAGTAGGAGTAGTCGGCTCGGATGCCGGTCTCGCCTGCGATGTAGACGGCCAGGGCGCCGTAGCTGGCCGCCGCGGCGAGGGTGAGTCCGGCGAACACGGCGCCCTTGACGCGACGCCACTCGACGTGCTCGGCGCGACGCATCGGCAGCAACGCGATCTCGCCGAAGATCTGGGGCAGCACGCTGCCGAGCAACACGATGACCCAGCCGGCGGTCATGGCTGCGTTGAACCGCTGTCTGGACGCCAGGGTCCAGTGGCCAACGCCGATCCAGTCGACGAAGGGGTCGGCCGTCGTGAAGTAGGCAATCACGGCGGTCAGGCCCGTGGTGGAAAGCACGGCCATGGTCCGCTCGGAAGTCTTGCGCTGGGCATCGGTGGAAGCCGTGACATACCAGCGCAGGCCGGTCACGGCGGCGACGCAGACGAAGCCGAGGCCGGACAGGATCATGCGCAGCGTGGCGAAATCGGGGACGATGCGCTCGCCGACGAACAGCAGCAGGAGGCCTGCGAGGAAGACGGGGAAGGCCCACACGGGAGTGTTTTGGGGCTTCATCGCCACCTCCGTGCTTCGAGGACCTTGGTGGTTGCCAGCAGGAAGAAGTAGGCGACGGCCAGGTAGTAGACGCAGTGCTCGAGATCGAGCTGGCCCAGCATGAACGGGCGGAAGCGGAGGTTGTGGAGCGACAGGCCGGTGAGAAACTCGCGGATTGGCGAATCGGTCTCCCGCGCGACCATCCAGAGAACCAGCATCACGACGAGGATGACCGCGCTGATGACCGCCGCGACGGGCTGGCTCTTGACGAGCACCGAGCCGAAGGTGCCAATGGCGGTGGCAGCGGCGCCCAGCAGCAGCAGGCCGAGGTAGCCCACGAGGATGTGTCCCACCGATACCCTGCCGTGGATGAAGATGAGCAGAGGCATGTAGATCGTCAGCAGGGCGAACCCGCCCACGAGCGCGAATGCGGACAGGAACTTGCCTGCCACAATCTCGCCGTCGCGTACGGGCGCGGTATTGAGCAGCACGAAGGTGCCAGTCTGCTTCTCTTCTGCGAACAGGCGCATCGACAGAAGAATCGCGGTGGTCATGGTGGTGCCGCTGGAGAAGTAGAAAAAGTCCCTCAGCACCTCGGCGGAAAGGCGCGCCTGGCCCCCGATCGCGAAACCATAATACAGCAGACCGTCGACCAAGAGCATGATCGCGATCACCACATAGGCCAGCGGTGAGCGAAGGAATCCGCGCAGCTCCCGGGACGCGATGAGAAGTGCATTGGTCATCAGGCGCCCTCCTCCTTGGCGGTGTCGCTGGACCGAGCGGGCGCGGTGTTCTCCTGCGCATGCGCTGCCCCAGGCTTGTCACCAGCCAGACGAATGAAGATCGATTCGAGCTCCCGCTCGCCCCTGGTCAGCGCAAGCACGTCGATATCCTGCGCCACCAGCTTGCGGACAAGCTCCGCGCGCACGTCCTGGTCCGCTTCGACGCGAAGCGCGTGCACGTCGTCGCCGGTCTCCATCGCCGTCGATTCCGCGATGGCCTTCACGCCCGCGATGGACTCGATGGTTGCGCGGGCCTTGTCGAGATCCCCCGCGAAGGTGCATTCCAGGCGAACGCCGCGCAGCAGCTTCTCCGACAGCTCGGCTTCCGTGCCCGACGCGACGATCTGGCCTTCTCGGATGACGAGGATGCGGTCGCAGGTTTCGCTGATCTCGGACAGGATGTGGGAGCTGAGCACGATTGTGTACTCGCCGCGGAGGCTGCGCAGCAGGTGGCGCATCTCCACGATCTGGACGGGGTCGAGGCCGAGGATGGGCTCGTCGAGCAGCAGCAGACGGGGACGGTGGACCAGAGCCTGTGCAATCCCGACGCGCTGTCTGTAGCCGTGGGAAAGGGAGGCGATCGGGTCGCGTGCGACCTGGTCGATCTGGGTGGAGCGGGCTACGTCTCTTGCTCGCTGAACGGCCTCGGCTCTAGACAATCCGCGAAGCCTGGCGGCAAACACGAGGAACTCGTGCACCGTCATCTCGCCATACAGCGGCGGCGTGTCCGGCAGGTACCCCACTCGGCGACGCACCTCGTCCGGCTGGTCGACGACATCGATACCGTCCACGACGACGGAGCCCGAAGAGGGGAGCAGGTCGCACGCCAGAATGCGCAGGGCGGTGGTCTTGCCAGCGCCGTTCAGGCCGAGGAGGCCCACGATCTCGCCCTTCTCGATCGAGAAGGATAGCGGGCCGACGGCGCGTCGTTCCCCGTAGTATTTGAAGAGGTTCTGGACTTCGATCATGAGGATCTCCACCTCGAACGAACCAGGCTGCCAAGGGCGCCCCAGAAACAAGCGAACACGCCGAACATTCCCCGCGACCTGCACGCTCGCCGCCGAGACGGCGGCCTGCTTACCACAGGTCGTCCAGGCGTCAACAAGGTCGCAACTGGCACCTTGCGGTGCGACGGCCGCGGTGACCGCGCCGGCAGACGGCGCCGAGGCCATGGGCTCCCCATGCCGTCGCTGCATGTGCGCAGCGCCTTGCGCGGTGGGGAGCAAGCGCACGACACGGCAAGCAAGGGGAAACCGGAAGCGCTTCGCATGACGGCTGCCATGCACTGCACAGCGAGGATCAAGGACAAGAGGGGTCTGACGATACGACGACAGGCGAGCTATCTGTGCGCCTTGACCAGACGGGAGAACGCTTCGCTCAGTCCGTCGTGCAGGGCCTTGATGTCGTCACTCTTCCACTGCGAGCGGGGGGCGCGAACGAACGTGGTCTTGTCCTTGCGGTTGTCGAACCGTGCGGCAGGCAGGTGGAACACCCGCGTGCGATAGACGCGTTCTCCCGATGGCGTTGTCTCCTCGATGATGCGCTCGACGCGAATCGTGTCCCGCTTGTCGGACTGCTGGATCAGGTACTCCATGTCGTCGCAGCCGTACTGGCCGAGCATCACTTCCATGGGCACGGAGTGGTGGAGGATGGATCCCTGGCCGTCGGGCTTGCCGCGCTCGATGTTCTTTCGTCGGGACTCTGCCGGGTCGACCCAGATGTACAGGACCGAGGCGCGCTCGAGGATGTCGATGGAGAGCTGATCGAACGCGGTCTGGTAGCCGACGGGGGGAGTCAACGGGAAGGCCGCACCGTTGGGGCCGCCGCGGGCCGCTTCGATGACGATGGTCTTGCCTCGGGGATCCTGGCGGCACGTCTCGTTCTTCGCCTCGAGCTCCCTGGCGCACTCCTGCTCGAGTGCTTCGGCCACGCGTTTGCGGATCCGGTAGGGCACGTCGCCCATGTGCTGCGGCATGCCGACCTTCTCGTGCGCAGCGTCGAGCCTGTCGAACAAGTGCTGCGCCGCCGACGGCACCTTGGTGATCCGCTGCTTCATCAGGTCGTCGAAGTCCTCGTTGAGAAGCTGGATCAGCGCTGCCCACTCCCAGTCATCCTGGAACGGGCGGGCCGGCCCCTTGTAGTAGCAGTCGTGCCAACCAGCGGCGCGCAGCTCGTCGTCGATCCGGTGCATCAGATGCACGTACGGATAGTCGTCGAGCTGCAGCGTGGGACCCATGTGGAACTGCTCGCGGCACTGGTCGGGCGTGAGCGACGACAGGTACGTGCGAACTTCAGACTTGCCGGATGCGGGCAACGAGAACAGCAGAATGGTGTCGAGAAGCTGGGTGGTCATCATGGCGGCTTGTAGCAGACCAGCCGCGGGCGCGGAAGCCGCTTTCGTGGGCGAAAACGCAATCTGGCAGGGCCAGAGGGGCAAGCGGCAACGCGGCGTTGTAACCCCGGTTCCCCTCGTGGATACTGCCGCCCCAATCCTCGATGTCTGATCCCAGCCCTGTGACTGCTCATGAAGTCGCCAGCCTTGCGCCGCGTGCGTTGCACGCCCTGCACGCTCTTGCGGCAGGCGTGAGAGGAGCGGCGACACCTGGCGAGCTTCGCGCCGAGCTGGTCGCGACGGTGGTTCGGGCCATGTTTGCGCTGCTTCTCGAGGGGCGTGGACATCTCGCTGCACTCGACCATCCCGGCTCGCCGGCACGGCCCTTGTCTCGCCTGCTGCGGGTGCCGTCGCCGGCGCCTTTCGACGCCGCGCAACGGCTGTTCCGCTGTCTTCACGAAGGCGTGAAAGATGCCGCCCGACCGATCATCCACCCTTTGCCCGGGCGCCTTTTCGATGTCGGCGACGGGCACATCGCGGTCGATGACGTTTCCTTTCTGCGTGCCCTCGAATGCTTGGGCGCCGCGGACGATGCGCTGTACGCGATGGTAGCGGTGGAGGATATCGGCCAGGCGTACGAATCGCTGATCGGCTGGGATGTGGTTCCTGTCGAGCACGATTCGATGCAGACCGCGCCGGGCTCCGATCTGCTCGGTGTGCATGAGCCGATCGCCCGGCGAGGTGGCGGACGCGTGCAATTCGTCGCGCCGTCCGTCGGCACGAACATGGCTGGATCCAAGGCGCGAAGCGTGCCACGGACAGATGCGGCGGCCCCATCCGCCAGCGCTCCTCGCGCGGCTTCGTCGTGGCGGGCTCCCTGCCCGATGCTGGCAGGTTCCTGGGTGGTCCGCCCGTCGATTCGACGACGCCGGACAGGCTCGCACTACACGTCCGCCGGGCTGGCGCGCAGGGTGGTGGCCGCGGCGTTGCAGCCGCTCATCGATCACGGCAACACGCTGCCCCTGCTGTGCGATCCAGCCGCGGGCACGGGCGCGTTCCTGATCGCCGCGGGGCGCATGCTGGTGCAGCGGCATGGAAGCTGGGCGCCGGTGCTCGCCCGATGCCTTCACGGTGTCGACACGGACGCTTTCGCCATCGAGATCGCGCGGGTGAGCCTGGCCATCGAGTCGTCGGCGCCGGGTGCGGCCTACCCGGATGCGCCCGGGTTGTGCTGCGGCGATGCGCTCGAGCTGGACTGGGCGGCCGCGTTCCCCGACGCCGCAGCGCAGGGCGGCTTCGATGCGGTGGTCGGAAACCCGCCGTGGGTCGCGTACGCGGGCCGTGCTGCCCAGCCGCTCGATCCAGCCCGCTTCCAACAGTATCGGAAGCGTTTCGAGAGCTTCCGCGGCTATCGAACGTTGCATGGCATGTTCGTGGAGCTCGGGGCCAAGCTGCTCCGACCGCAGGGCAGGTTGGGCTTGATCCTGCCGACCTCGGTGGCCGATCTGCAGGGCTACGGGCCCGTCCGGATCGCGCACGACACACGCTGCAACGTCGACAGGGACCTGCCCGATCTGGGCGCCGACTCGTTCCAAGGGGTTTTTCAGCCCGCGATGGTGTTGTTGTCCACCCGTCGCGCAAGCGCCGTCGCGGTTCCACCAGCGGGCCAGGCCTGGCCGCTGGCCCGCGACGATCTCGACCCGGCGGCGTCGGCGTTGCTCGCGAGGCTCGATGCCATGGTGCCCGTGCCCCGCGACATGTTTGCCGAGCGTGGATACCAATCCTTGCGTCAAGACGCCTGGATGTTCGTGGGGCCAGCCGAGCGCGACCGGGGGATGGTGCCCATTCGCGAGGGCGGCGACATCGGACCCTTCGTCGCCTACCCACCGCGCTGGTTCGTGGATCCTGCGAGGCTCGCGAGGCGCTTGCGCACCGACGCCGAGTGGCAGGAGGTCGACGTGCTCGTGCGGCAGACGGCCAGGTATCCGATGGCGGCGTGCAGCGACGGTATCGCCTTTCGCAACTCGATTCTGGCTGGCTTTGCGCGCGCGCCGTGGACCCGGTACTCGCTGGTGGCGTATCTGAACTCAACTCCCGTGCGCTGGCTGCACTACATGCGATTCCGCGACGCGAGGCAGGGCATGCCGCAGGTCAAGATCGCCCACCTGCGGGCCATCCCCGATCTGCCGCCGGGCAACGCCGAGGTGCATCGCGAGCTGCACGACCTGGGCGAGAGGCTCACCCGCCGCGCCGGCGTCATCGACCCCGAGCAGCAGCGGCACCTCGACCGGCTGGTCGGCGCGGCGTGGCGGCTCGACAGCCGCGAGCTTGCGCTGGTGCTGAGGTTTGCCCTGGACCATCCCGTCCCCATCCGCATGCCCCGGCGCAGACTGTGACCCGGCCGCGCCGGCGCTCGGGTGCATGGCGCCGGTCCGGGTTCCTGCCCTTGCCCTTTCCCCTGCCCCTTCCCTTTCCCGACGCCACCGGCAAGGTTGCGGCTAGCCGGGCTGGCTGTGTTGTGTCTTACGGGGCGCGCGGGTCTTGAGGTTCTGCACCGTGCGGTTCAGCATGCGGACGGCGGCGAATCGCTGCTTTCGGCGGGCCAAGCTCTCCGCACCTCGGGCAAGGGAAAGGGCAGGGGTAGGGGCAGGGGATCAGAACCCTGGCCGAGGCAATGCACCCCCGGCGCTTCGCCCACGTTGACGTCGTGGGCCACCTTGTGCAGACTTGCATGTCCGCTTCCTTTCGTCGGAGGATGGCCGCATGCGATTGCGCTCTGCTCTCTTCGTCTGGTGCTTCGCGGGAACGGTCGGGTCCGTTGCGGCCTGCGGGGGCGATGCGTTCCAGCAACTCGGCTCCTCGCCCGCCGACGCGGGCTTGGATGTGATCGGCGAAGCCGGAGCGGATGTGCCCTCGACCGATGCGCTGCCCGACGCGGATGCTGGCGGAGACAGCCCAGGGGAATCCGGCTTGCTGGCAAACGGAGAGCATTGCACCGATGACGGCGAGTGCACGTCGCAGGCGTGCGCGGACGGTGTTTGCTGCAACGTTGCATGCGAAGGGTGCAGCGCCTGCAACCTCGCGGGCCACGAGGGGACTTGCACGCCAGTGGCTGCCGGTGAGAAGCCCACGGGGGTCTGCGGCACCGACGGCGACCCCTGCGCCGGGAGCTGCGACGGCAACGGCGCTTGCGCTTGGCCGGACGCCACGAAGAGCTGCGGCGATGCCGTCTGCGACTCCGACAACGAGACCAGCATCCACCGGGTCTGCGACGGAGCCGGGAGCTGCGTGGACATGCCCGTATCCTGCGGGTCGTATGTGTGTTCGACCACAACCGGGGATTGTCTGGCGAGCTGCTCGGCTGCCACGGACTGCGCACCTGGGGCGTGGTGCAACACCCAGCAGCAATGCGTGGGCAAGTCGGCGCTGGGGGCGAGCTGCGCAAGCGCCGGCGAGTGCACTTCGGGCTATTGCGTCGACGGCGTATGCTGTGCCGACGAATGTGACGGGCTATGCGAGGCTTGCAACCTTTCCGGCAAGAAGGGCACATGTACGCCGATATCGAGCGGTGATGACCCTGACGGGGAGTGCGCGGGGAGCGACCCCGCCTGCGCGGGCAAGTGCGACGGGTCGGGGGCATGCGCGTGGCCCGGGAACACGAAGGAATGCAAACCGCCCGTATGCGCACCGGGCAGCACGCACCACGAGCTGTATCGCTGCAACGGCAAGGGAGACTGCTTGCAGACGGTCCAAGAGTGCGACCCGTACCTGTGCGACCCCGCGACGTCGTCGTGCAAGACTTCCTGTGTCGCGGACACGGACTGCGTGAGCAAGGACTACTGCCAGAACCCGACGTGCTTGTCGAAGAAGAACAACGGCGAGAAGTGCGGTGCGCCGAACCAATGCTTGAGCGGCATTTGCGCGCCTTCACAGGGGGGCGCCACATGCTGTGCCCAGCCGTGCGCGCCGCCGATGGATTGCTCGACCGGAACCTGTCTGTGCCATGGCGTCACGTGCGCCGTCGGGCACTCGTGCGTGACGTGGTATCCGGACGTGGACCAGGACGGGTTCGGCGACGACAGCAAGGCCACGCCTGGTTGTGACAACCAGGCGCCGCTCGATGGGAACGGCAAGCCGTACATCCTGCAGGGCGGGGACTGCTACGACTTGAACAAGGACGCGCACCCGGGGCAGACGGCTTACTTCCCGGCACCCCGGGGAGACAACTCGTTCGACTACGATTGCAGCGGTGCCTACGAAAAGCGGTACCGCGACGGCATGACGAACTTCATGTTGTGCGCGGATTGCAAGCGCGCCGGGACGTGCAAAACATGCAGCGAATCCCTGCACTACGACTTTGGATTCCAGTGCAATCCACCGCCTGCCTGCGGTGCGGTCTTCAACGAGGGCTTCAAAGGAGCGGTGGCGTGCGGGGCCCTGTCAACCCTCTACACCTGCCACAAGGAGTCGCTTGGCTGCTCGGCCGTCATTGACCAAGCCTCATCGGTTCAGCAGATGTGCCACTGAGCCTGACCGTCCGATGCGATCGCGTTCCGGAAATCGGTTTCGAGCCGCCCTCCTCTCGCTGGCCTGCCTGCTCGAGGCAGCCGCCGCCGCCCCAGCGTCTGCCGGGCCGAAGGAGATTGCGACCGCCCGTCGGCTCTTCCAGGAAGCCGAGCAACACGAGCGCGATGGTCGTTGGGCCGACGCGCTCGCGAAGCTGGAACAGGTGGCGGCCATCAAGGAAACGGCAGGGGTGCGCTTCCACATCGCAACGTGCCTGTCACACCTCGGGCGTTTGCTGGAGGCCAAGGCCAGCTTCGAGCGTGCGCGGGCGCTGGCGCAGGAGCAGAAAGCCGATGATGTCCTCGCGATGGTCGACCCCCAGGTGCAGAGCCTGCGTCGCCGTATCCCGGTGATCCGCATCAAGATCCCGGATACGGTGAGCGGCGCGGTGGTGACCGTCGACGGCAAGCCTGTCGGCCAGGCGGATTTGCAGGAGATCCCGGTGGACCCCGGAACCCACCAGGTGATCATCACGGTGCAGGGCGAGGCCCGTGTCGATCGGTACGTCAAGCTCGCCGAGGGCCAGAGCGACACGGTGGAGTGGAGAGAACCGGAACGGTCCACGCCCAAGCAAGGCCAGTCCAGGCCGTCATCCGCTCCGGGCGCCGCGGCTTCCTCCCGCGGGGTGCCGTTGTCGGCGTGGGTGGCGATGGGCGGCGGCGCGCTGCTCGGGGTGGGAGGGTATCTTGCGTACCGGCATGCGGATGCGGTGGCGAACCAGTCCGCGCAGGTCTGTGCTCGGAGCATCTCGTGTGATCCGGCGCGAGTCGATGTGGTTCGCAAGTGGGACGCGACCGCGCTGGGGTTGTGGATCGGAGCCGCGGCGGCGGTCGGCACGGGCGTGGCGATCGTGGTGTTTCACGGGAGCACGGAGGCGGGTGACGTGTCCATGCTGGCCGGACCGGGCGTGGTGGCCGTGAAAGGAACGCTGTGATGACGGGGGCTCGGGTGGTCGTGCTGCTTGCGCTTGCGGCGTGGTGCTTGTGCGGGGCGGGCTGCTCGTCCGATCTGTTCCACGACACCAACTGGCCGTCGGCGTGTGACCTGGACCCGTCGACTCCGGGGTGCCCCCCGCCCGCCGACACGACGGACGCCGGGCTGGATGGGAGCCAGGCGGACGGCGACGGCGCCGAAGCTGCGGCCGACTGAGCGTCCTGCACCCGGTCGGACCGTCGCGTTTGACACATGTTCTTCGCAGTGAATATCCTGGCATCCCGTTTCTGGTGTTTTCGGGGCGGGGACAGAGCCGTGCTCGAGGAGCCGCTGAATGACGACAAAGGTTCTCGTATTCGAGAGTGACGCTGCGTTTGCGAGTGAGCTGGTCGAGGAGCTGCAGCGGTTGGACTGCACCGTTCAGGTGGTGGACGACGGCAACGTTGGGCTCCAGATGGCGATGTCGGATCGTCCGGACTTGATCCTGTTGTCGATCGAGCTGCCGCGGATGAACGGCTTTTCGGTTTGCAACAAGCTCAAGAAGGATCCCGGGTTGAAGGACGTTCCGCTCATCATCATGTCGGCTGAGTCGAACGACGAGACGTTCGAGCAGCATCGGCGCCTGCGGACGCGCGCGGAAGACTACGTGCACAAGCCCATCGCCTTTGCAGACCTGCTCGAGCGCATGCGCCAGTTCGTGCCGCTGGGTGTGGGGCTGAGCGAGCCGAGTGAAGACGCCATCATCATCGACGACGAGATCGCGTTCGAGGAACCCGAGGACGAAGACGCCCACACGATGATGATGGACCGGCCGGCGTTGGACATGCTGGCAGCAGCGGTGCCGCCTCCACCGCCGCGTGTTGTCGCGGGCGGAGCGCCTCGTCCGGCCGCACCTGCGGTCAAGGCTCCCGTGGTCGACCCGGTCTCTCCCGATCTGGACGTGGATCGGTTCGCGGAGGACGCTTTCGGAAGGCTGCTGGACGGACCAGGAGCGGAACCTGCCGGCGTTGTCCCCGCCACCGAAGCGCCGCCTCGCCCATCCCGGCCGCCTGCGAGGCGATCGGCGGTGCCTCCGAGGCCCGCAACGATCCCTGCTGCCGCCCCTGAGATCGACGTCCCGGAGCTGGACCACCTGCGCGCAGAGGTCGAGCGGTATCGCGCCGATGTCGTGCGCCTGGAGCAGGAGCTCGCGTCGGCGCGCGGCGAAACCCAGATGCTCGTCGAGGAGCTCAACCAGGCGCGGGAGGCGTCGCAAGAGGTCGAGCGTCTGCAGAAGCAGATCGAGGACCTGAAGAAGGCGCCGGCTGGTCGAGCCGGTGGGGTTTCGAGCCGCGAATTTCTCGACCTGCGCGAGGCACTCAACAAGAAAGACAAGGAGATCCTCGCCCTCCGCGAGCAGATCTCGCACAAGGACAAGGAGGTTCTCGACGCTCGCGACGCGACCTTGTCGCTCGAGCGGGAGAAGGCCGACCTGCAGGATCGGATCCTGGTGTTCGAACGGGACACCTACGACCTGCGTGCCCAGGCCGAGCAGCGTGCGGCCGAGAAGGCGGAGCTCGAAGCCAAGGCCAAGGAAGCGGCGAAGCGGATCGAGACGCTTCAGCGGGAGCTGACGGACAAGTCGGCCGAGGCCGACGGTCTGCGTGCTGCGCACGCGGCGGAGATCGCCGCACGCGACGATCGAGAGCGGCAGCAGAAGGCGGACCACGAGGCTGCGCTGGCGGCTGCGGAGCAGAAGGCGCGCGAGGATCTCGAAGCGGAGCGAGGTCGTCTGCTGAAGGAGAAAGACGACGCACTGGCGGCGCTGCGGCGCGAGCTCGAAGACGCACGGGATGCCGCGGTCCAAGCCGAAGCGCAGGCTGCGGCGGAGCGGCTCGCGGCCCGCGAGCGCGAGTTGGAGCAGCAGCACGCCGCCAGGATTCTCGAGCTCGAACGTGATCGCGACGCGCGCATCTCGACCATCGAAGAGCGGCATGCGTCGGCGATCGACGATCTGAAGCAGCAGCTCGAGCAACGCGCGTCCGCGCTGGAAGCCGAGCACGCCCGGAAGGTTTCCGAGATCGAGGAGGCCCACAAGCAGCGTGTCGCGGACCTGGAGAGCGAGCACGCCCGGAAGGTTTCCGAGATCGAGGAGGCCCACAAGCAGCGTGTCGCGGACCTGGAGAGCGAGCACGCTCGGAAGGTTTCCGAGATCGAGGAGGCCCACAAGCAGCGTGTCGCGGACCTGGAGAGCGCGCACGCTGGTCGTGTCACGGAGCTGGAGAAGGAGCGCGATAGCCTGCGGGCCAAGGCCGATGCACGCATCGCCGACCTCGAGGCGCAACTTGCATCCACGAGCAACCAGGTCCAGAGCCTCGAGCGCGACAAGGCCGACGGCTTCGAGAAGCGTGATGCACGCATCGCGGAGCTGGAGCGGGAGCTGGCGTCCACGCGCTCGCAGCTCGAGGAGCGTGTCGGGGGGCTGGAGGCGGAGCTGGCCGCGGCACGCGACCGGCTGCAGCGAACCGAGCAGGAGAAAGCCGACGGTTTTGCGCAGCGCGACGGCCGCATTGCGGAGCTCGAGGCAACCCACGCCCAGCGTGTGAACGAACTGGAGACCGAGCGTGACTCGCTCCGGTCCGAGCTCGAAGCCCGGATTGCCGGTCTGGAGGGCGAGCTTGCCTCCGCACGCGAAGAGCTGCGTCGCATCGAGCAGGAGAAAGCCGAAGGCTTCACGCTGCGTGATGGCCGAATCGCCGAGCTCGAGGGGCAGATCGGGTCGCTTTCGGCGGAGCGCGACGCGTTGGCATCGAGCAAGACCGAGCTGGAGCAGGACCTCGATCGCACGCGGGGACGGGCCAGCGAGCTGGAGGCCGAGCTCGGGGCCACTGCGGAGAAGCTCATGCAGGTGGAGTCGACCCTTGCCGGCGAGCAGCGCCGCTTGCAGAAGGTCATGGACAAGTGGACGCAGGACCGGGCGTCGCTCGAGCGAGCGAAAGACGCTCTCGCAGCGGTTCTGGTCCAGATCGAGGAAGTGGAAGGCCGCCCGGTCGAGTAAGGCGCGGACAGCTCTGCCTTGCCCGCGCGATCGAGCAGTCGTCTCAAGCCAGGCCGGCGCGATCCATGAGCTTGCGGGCTTCACGGTCGACCCGGGCGCGCAGCGCTCCCAGGTCCAACCCGGCCAGCTCTCCGTTGCGAACCAGATGGCGGCCGTCGACCAGTACATGGCGAACGTCCTGAGCCTTGCCGGACATGACCAGCGCGGTCGGGGCATCGACCACGGGGGCCATGTGGATGCCCTCGAGGGACACCACGATCAGGTCGGCCCGTTTGCCGACCTCGATGGAGCCGATCTCGTTGTCGAGGTGCAGCACGCGCGCCCCGCCCAACGCGCACAGCTCGAGCGCCTGGCTTGCCGTCAGCGACGACGGACCGGAGCGCAGGCGGGCGAGCAGCGCGGCATGACGAAGCTCGGTCCACGCATCCAGGTTGTTGTTGCAGGGCGCGCCATCACAGCCCAAGCCCACCACGACACCTGCGTCGAGCATCTGGCGCAGCGGCGCGACGCCTGATCCCAGCTTGAGGTTTGCGCTTGGGCAGTGCACCACCGAGGTGCCAAGCCGTGCGGCGCGCCGAATCTGGGCGGCCGTGAGCTGCACGCCGTGCGCGAGCACCACGTTCGGTCCAGCGATACCCCAGGACGCAAGCACATCGATGTCGTCACGGCCGAACGCGGCACGGACAGCCGCGCGCTCGGTGGGGTGCTCCGCAGCATGGGTGTGCAGCAAGATGCCGTCGGTCGTGCACCGCTCCGACGTCTCCCGCAGGAGGCGCTCGGAGCAGGACAGGATGAAGCGCGGTGCGTACGCATAGCGGATGCGTCCATTCGCCGCGCCATGCCATCGCGCGCAGAGCCGATCGCTTTCGCGCAGGCTTGCCGCGGTGGATTCGCGGAGCTTGCGCGGAAGCCCGCGTCCGGCGTCCATCATCGCCTTGCCACCCACGACCCGGATGCCCATCCGGTCACACACCTCGAACACCACGTCGTGTCCGTGGGTCGTGCCCATGTCGAGAACGGTCGTGGTGCCGGACAGCAGCAGCTCGGCGACGGAGAGCTGCGTGCTTGCCGACAGGCTCTGGTCGTCGTGCGCGGCCTCGAGGGGCCAGATACGTTCACGAAGCCACGCCAGCAGCGGCAGATCTTCAGCCATCCCGCGCATGATCGTCTGGCACAGGTGGACATGCGACTGCACGAAGCCCGGAAGCACGGCGCAGTTCGTGGCGTCGATGAGGGTGCGACCCTTGCTTGCATGCTGACTCGCGGCGGCGCCGATGGACGCGATGCGTCCATGACGCACCAGCACGTCTCCGATCATGCGACGGTTCGAGCCGTCGCATGGGAGCACGAGCCCGTTGCGGATGAGGATGTCGTTCACCGCGCGCTCCACGATCGTCCGAGGGCACGGTGCATGCGGCGGATCGTTCCCCGCGTTCGTCCAGCCGTCGATCGGTTCAGGGCCGGCCTCCGGGCGCAGGGGATCCAGGCAGCATGTCGGGGCGAAACGCTTCGGGAAGGAGCTTGGCCAGGGAGGTGGTGCGGGCCATGACGCCGGGGGTGACGGACACCAGGTGAACCGGCACATCTTGTGCGAACTCGGCGAGAACCTGGCGGCACATGCCGCACGGCGGGCTGGGGACCGGCCCCTCGGTCACCACGGCGACGGCAGCGATGCCGCGTTCGCCGTCGGCGATCATGGCGCAGACAGCGGCGCGCTCGGCGCAGATGGCGAGACCGTAGGAGGCGTTTTCGACGTTGCAAGCCGCGTAAATTCGGCCCGAGGTGGAGAGCACGGCGGCGCCCACGGCGAATGACGAGTACGGAGCGTAGGCATTGGCGCGCGCGTCGCGAGCTGCCTGAACGAGCAGATTCCAGTCGATGGCGGCAGCGATCACGACGACACCTCCCTGGCAGCGAGCGTGACCCAGCGGGACAGCAGGCGCACGAAGTCCTGCCGGGTGCGAGCGGCGACTTGCTCGACTTCCTTGTGGTCGAGCGGTGCTGGTGAGATGCCGGCCGCAAGGTTGGTGATGCAGGAGATGGCCGCCACGGGGACTCTCATGTGCCGCAGCGCGATGACTTCGGGCACGGTCGACATGCCGACGGCATCGGCGCCGAGGGCACGGGCCATGCGAACCTCGGCAGGCGTTTCGTAGCAGGGGCCGAGGTTGGCGAGGTAGACGCCTTCGAGCAAGGAGATCCCTTCGGTTCGGGCAGCGGCGCGCGCCACCTCACGGAGACGGCGATCGTAAGCCTCGGTCATGTCCGGAAACCGCGGGCCGATCGATTCATCGTTGTCTCCGCACAGCGGATTGCGCCCCGTGAGGTTGATGTGATCGACGATCAGTATCAGATCTCCAGGGTTGAAACCGGGGTGGATGCCTCCTGCCGCGTTGGTGAGCAGCACCGCCTTGCATCCGAGCCAGGCCAGCAACCGCACGCCGAAGACGACGCGCTCGGGGGCATGCCCTTCGTAGAGATGCACTCGTCCCTGCATGCATGCGACTTCGACCTGATCGATCCGGCCCAGGCAAAGGTTGCCGGCGTGGCCGATGACGCGGGACACCGGCATGCCGGGGATGTCGGCATAGGGGACTTTTTGCAGGTCGGCGAGGGTGTCACCGAAAGCGCCGAGGCCCGAGCCGAGGACGACACCGATGGTGGGGGCGATGGGCCGCCGGGAGCGGACCAGGGCTGCGGCCTGGTCGAGTTGGTGTTGCAGGGGAGAAGTCATGGGACGGAGGCTACAACGAGCCCGAAGGCCGGCGGAAGCCCCAGCACTGCGCGCTGATCCGTCGACACACGGGGACGGGGCGAGGCCGATGCGTGCTGTCGCCTTTGTGCTGGCGCTGCCGGTCAGGATTCGCTAGAGAGCGGCCATGGCAACGAAGTTCAGCGAGTTTCTCCAGCAGAACAAGATTGACCCGCGCCGGATCCTCGTCGCTTCCAAGCAGATCGAGGCGCTCCAGCCGGAGGATCGCGCCGTGCGTTTGAAGGAGCGGATCGCGCGCCGGAGCGAAGACGGCATGCCGGAGGAGATGAAGAAGAACCGCACCAAGCCGCGCAGCGGTCGTCCGGTGACCCAGCGTGCTCTGGCCGCGGCCACGTCCGGCAAGCCCCTGACCGGCCCGCAGAAGACGCGCCTGCTGCGTGCGGTCAACCGCATCCTCGAGCAGCGCAAGCAGCCGACGGTCGACCTGCGCGCCCTGTTCTGAGATTCCTTTCAGGGTGACCAACGGGCGGACGGGCGGGGGGCGAGCACGTTCACCGCGTGTTTGCGACGCGTTTGTCCGTGATGGTTCCGACGATGCGTGTCGACGATGCGTCCGCGCCGCCTGAAGCGGTGTTGAGGCTGTGAACGGCGCCTGATATCCGAACCCGTCTAGAGCCATCTGCGCTTGGCTTCGGGCAACGCTGTGTCCCGTTCGGATTCCCTCGCCCAGGGTTCCGAAGACTTTTTTCGCGTTTCGGGACGGGTCGAAGGGGGATCCAAGCTGCCCTCGCATCGTCCTTGACACCGCTTCCCTTCCTTCTACTCGCAGCGATTCGCCGGGCCCATCGGGGGCATCCGCGCCTGCTTCATGGAGCCCGCGCGGGCCACCGCCGCGCCACTCGCTTGGGCGCAGCTTCGGGTCGAGCCGCGCCGCCCGCCCGGCACCCGGGTCGAACGGCCCCGACGGAGGCGACGGAAGCTGGCTGGTCCGGCGGTTTGGCGCCGCCTCCGTGTCGGGCAGCTCCTGCAACGGGTTGCGATTCGCCTTCGCGTACCGCGAGATTTCTCACGATTGCGCAAGCCGGGCAGCGGGTCCGAAGCCGGACCTGTCGAATGCCCCGCCCGTGGATGCTGCGAGGTCACGAACCTCCGCGCAAGGGCCGACATGCTGCTATGCTTGCGCCCGCCCCGGTGCTGCTGCGAGCAAACGCCAGGGCGCGATCGGTAGCCACGAGCGAGGACAACCATGGGTGAAACCCGAACAACGAACATGGTCGAGCGGATCGCGATGTTGCAGGACTACGACCTGTACCGCGACCTGTCTTGGGAAGGCAGCTTCGAAGACTACCTGCAGGTGGTCCGCAATCGTCCCCAGGTCACTCGCAACGCGTTCCAGCGCGTTTACGACATGATCGTCAGCCACGGCACCGAGGAGTACATCGACAACAAGAAGAAGCTCGTTCGCTACAACTTCTTCCGCGACGAAGCGAACCAGGGTGCCGACGCCATCTACGGGCTCGACATCCCGCTGATGCGCCTGGTGCACGTGTTCAAGGCGGCGGCCGAAGGCTACGGTCCGGAGAAGCGCGTGATCTTGCTGCACGGCCCGGTGGGATCGTCCAAGTCCACGATCGTGCGCCTGATCAAGAAGGGATTGGAGCGCTACAGCAGAACGTCCGAAGGCGCGCTCTACACGTTCCGCTGGGTCAACCTGCGCGAGGTGGGGCTCTCGAGCCAGGAAGACACCATGGCCTGCCCCATGCACGAGGAACCGCTGCGCCTCATCCCCATGGAGTGGCGCGAGCGCGCGATCCGAGAGCTCGAGCTATCCAACGATTTGTTCCATGTCCGCGTCGACGGCGACCTCGACCCTGCCTGCCGCTTCGTGTTCCGCCACCTGCTGGCCCACTACAAGGGCGACTGGGCCAAGATGATCGCCAACCACATTCGCGTTCACCGCCTGGTGCTCAGCGAGCAGGACCGCATCGGCATCGGCACCTTCCAGCCCAAGGACGAGAAGAACCAAGACTCCACGGAGCTCACCGGCGACATCAACTACCGCAAGATCGCCGAATACGGCTCAGACAGCGACCCCCGTGCCTTCAACTTCGACGGCGAGTTCAACATCGCCAACCGCGGTATCGTGGAGTTCGTCGAGGTGCTCAAGCTCGACGTCGCCTTCCTCTACGACCTGCTGGGAGCGTCGCAGGAGCACAAGATCAAGCCGAAGAAGTTCGCGCAGACCGACATCGACGAGGTGATCATCGGTCACACGAACGAGGCGGAGTACAAGAAGCTGCTGAACAACGAGTTCATGGAGGCGCTTCGCGACCGCACGATCAAGATCGACATCCCGTACATCACGAAGCTGAGCGAGGAGATCAAGATCTACCAGAAGGACTTCAGCCCCGAGAAGGTGCGGGGCAAGCACATCGCGCCTCATACCGTGGAGGTAGCGGCGATGTGGGCGGTGCTCACGCGCCTCGAGGATCCCAAGAAGCACTCCCTGTCGCTCGTGCAGAAGCTCAAGCTGTATGACGGCAAGGTGCTCCCGGGCTACACGCAGGACAACGTCAAGGAGCTGCGCAAGGAGTCCAAGCGCGAGGGCATGGAGGGCATGAGCCCCCGCTACGTGCAGGACAAGATCTCTAATGCGCTGGTCGACGACGCCGGCGAAGGCACCATCAACCCGTTCATGGTGCTCAACCAACTCGAGAAGGGGCTGCGGCACCACTCGCTCATCTCGAGCGAGGAGCAGCGCAAGCGCTACACCGAGTGCATCGGCCTGGTCAAACAGGAGTACGAAGACATCGTCAAGAACGAGGTCCAACGCGCCATCAGCGCCGACGAGGAAGCCATCGCACGCCTCGCCGCCAACTACATCGACAACGTCAAGGCATTCACCCTCAAGGAGAAGGTCAAGAACCGCTACACCGGCCAGGATGACGAGCCCGACGAGCGCCTGATGCGGAGCATCGAGGAGAAGATCAACATCCCCGAGAACCGCAAGGAGGACTTCCGCCGCGAGATCATGAACTACATCGGCGCGCTCGCCGTCGAGGGCAAGAAGTTCGAATGGCACATGAACGAGCGGCTCCGCACCGCCCTCGAAAAGAAGCTGTTCGACGACCAGAAGGACTCCATCAAGCTCAAGACGCTGGTGGCAGCCGTGGTCGACAAGGAGACGCAAGAGAAGATCGACACGATCAAGGCTCGTCTCATCAAGTACTTCGGGTACAACGAGGTGAGCGCCACGGACGTGCTCAACTACGTGGCATCGATCTTTGCTCGCGGCGACGCCAAGGATTGATCTGCAGCGTCCCACCTGTTGCCGGTCGGCGGAATCTCTCGCCGCGATCGGCTCCCGTTCCCGTCACCAGGCGATCCACGACGCTGGGGCCCCATGGCCGGGGCGTCTCCGCACGCACGTCGCCCCTGCGCGGCGGCATGGCCGCCGTCCTGCGGGATGCAGCAAAGCGCCCCAGGTCAGTCGTCGCCAAGCTCGCCCCACTGGGCGCGAATCGCCGAGAGATCTGCCAGCAGCTCGCCTGCGTCGGCGTAGCGCCGGTCGATGTTCTTGTGCAGCGACTTCTCGACGACGGCGATGACCTCGGGGCTGAGGTCATGGCGCATCCTGCCCAGCGCAGTCGGCTCCTCGTGCGCGATCTCGATCAGCATCTTGCTTTCGCGGACGGCACGCAACTCGAAGGGACCGACCGTCGCGCCCAGGGGCGGCGCCGGCGTCGGGGTCGGCGTCCATGGAATCGCGTCACGCGCCACGAACAGCGAGTTGCCGAGCCGCGCTACCACGTGCGCCCGCGTTCCAAGGGTGGGCTACATCTTCGAGCCCGTGAACAGGTCGTCGAACGCGCGGTCGAAGTCGTCTTCGCCGGAGGCAACGTCCTGACGGGGGCGCACGGTAGATCCCTTGAGGTTGCGGATGCGCTGGGCCACGTCGCGGAAGGTCGGGTCGCGCCGAGCCACCTTCTCGAAGTAGTAGAGGGCTTCGCGCGCGTTGCTGCGCTGGTCGTAGATGTTGCCCAGCTCGTAGTACAGCGCGTTCTCCTGCTCCGGGGTCTTCTCTTCAGCGTGGAGCCCCTGGATGAATGCCTCCACCGCGGCGTCCGCCTCGCCCAGGTCCAGATGCACCATCCCGATCATCGACCACGCAACGCACGCGCGCTTCGGATCCCGCGCCGCCATCTCGAACTCCGCAATGGCGTCGCGATGCAGACCCATCTCCTTGTACGCCACCCCGAGGTCGTAGTGCGTCGCGCTGTCGCTCTCCGACACCTGCGCCTTCACGCCTTCCTTGAACTTCGCGAAGACTTCCTCGACGTCGACCGTTGCGGCATACGCCTGTCCCACGCCCGCGCCGTCACCATCGAGCACTTCGAGCGAGGCGGCGATGTCGAACGCACGATCCTCGGTTTGCTCGCCGTAGTAGTCTGGAGCATCGGCCACCGCCAGCTCGCCGCTGCCCGCTGCAGCCGATGCCGCCTCGCGCACCTCGCGGATGCGCTCGACAAGCAGGGGATGGTTCGGGAACCGCTGTAGCTGCTCTTGCAGGATCGCCAGGGCATCGTCGAACAGGCCGCGCGACGTGAAGAACTCGGCTTCGTCGAGCGCGTCCTCCAGACTGTCGCCGCCCTGGAAGCCTCGCGTGCCGGCAAGAGGCGCGGCAGCACGCGCGCGATCGGCATCGGTGCCTTCGTCGGCAGGCCCCACGACCTCCAGGCCGTCGTAGCCATCGAACTGGTCTGTCCCCGCCTCGTCGGCCATCGGCAGAGGTTGAGGCGCCGCCTGCTCCTCATCGACCAACGGGAAGCTCGGCAACGGCGACTCGCGCGCTGGCCCCTCGAGGAACGGCTCGTCGATCGCATCGGGATCCAACCCCCCGAAAGGATCGTCGGTCGTCAGCAGCGACGGTACCTGCTGACGACCCGTGGCGGGGACGGAGGTCATCGCGTACGAGGCGTTCATCTCCTCGAGGTCGTAGGACGGCAGCGGCTCGGCAGCCGAATCCAGAGGTGGGACCGCGAGCGCGGTGAAGTCGGTGTCGTAGACCTCGGTCACGGTGGGCATCGGCGCCCGCATCGCCTCGGTCTCGATCTCCTGCACGCGGAAGGCCGGCACCTCCGCGGTGTCGTCGAGCGACGGCGGCGGCTGGTAGCCGAGCTCGAGGAGCTGGCTGCGGGCTTGCTGGTTCGACGGGTCGATCTGGAGAGCCTCGGCCAGCACCTGGGCCGCTTGCTGTCCGCGCAAGGCGTCGACATGGATCGCAGCGATGGTCAACAGCTCGGTCACGGCCTGCTCGCGATACCCTGCTTCCAGGAGCGTGTTCTTCAGGGTCTCCCGAAGCTCGATGGACGAGGGATCGATCTCCAGGCCGATTTGAAGGGTTTCGATGGCCTTGGCGTACAGGCGGTGCTGCCGGAAAGCGTCGGCATCGAGCAGCAGTTGCCGGGTGTCCGCCCGAGCTTCAGTTCCCTCCGCGGCTGCGAGATCTTCGGCGACTTCGAGGGAATCGTCGACCACCACATGGCGGATGGACCGCGGCGCATCGTCCGGGAGCTGCTCCACCCCCGAGACGCTCAGCACCTCCAGTTCTTCGAGGCTCGGCTCCGCGTCGATCCCGTAGTCGGCGCTCGGCGGCATGTCGACGTCCTGCTCGGCCACCTCGATGACCGCGTCGTCCGCCGGGGGAGCGGCTGGCGCAATCGAAGGTGCAGCCTTGCTCGGCGGCTTTTCGGAAGCGGGCGCGAACAAGCTCCGCGCCATCGCCCGGATCGCGTCGTCGTCCGGTGCCTCGCTGACCAGCTCCTCGAGCGTCTTGCGAGCAACCGTCAGGTTGCCCTTCTCCCGGGCGGTTCGCACAATCTCCTTGCGCACCTCGATCGACTTGGAACGCTGGCCGATGGCGAGGAACGCGCGGGCCAGAAGCTCGAGTGTGTCCAGATCGCGGTTGTCCGCCTGGAAGCAGATCTGCAGCTTCGCGAGCGCCGCCACGCCGTCGCCGGCCTGGCCGCGCTGCAGATACATTTGTGCCGCCTGGCGGGCGATCACCGGGTCCGGCTTCAGATACAGCATCCGATCGTAGACCTTCAGCACGTCGACGGTCCGTCCCATCTCCGACAGGGTCTGCGCCGCCATCGAGAACTGCTCGAACGCCGCTTCGTTCTCGCCCTGACGCGACAACGCTTCTGCCAGCCGCAGTCGAGCGAGCGGGTTGCTCCCATTGATCTCCACAATCTTGCGGAAGATCTCGGTCGCCTCCCCGTCGCGCCCGCTGCGCTGCAGCAGCGTGGCGTACTCATCGTAGGCCGCAAGCGCATCGCCAGTCAGGCCGAGATCCTGGTAGAGCTGCGCGAGCTGCGGAATGATGTATCCGTACTGATCGGCGAGCTTGGGGACGTGCTTGCGGATGATCTCGCGGATCTGCTTGTAGACCGCGATCGCCTTGACCGAGAACCCCTGCGACGCGTAGTAGCGGCCGACCTGCTCGTAGGTGACGATGGCTGCCTCGAACGACCCCGACCGCGCCTGCAGATCTCCGATCTTGAGCAGGGTGCGAGCGTCATTCGGATCCTCCTCGACGATCTTCTGGTACTCGATGATCGCCTTGTCGAACCGCCCCTTGTCGACGTACTTCTGGGCGGCTTGGAGGACCTTTTGTCGATCGAACGGCACGGTGGTGTGCACTCCGAATCGGGGGACTGCTAGGCGACCGGCGATCGTCGCCCAAGTCCATGAAATCTACGGGGTCGCAAGGGGACCCGTCAAGCCAACTGCGGGTAGATGGTCGACCGAGGCCAACGGGGTCAGCCCATGAGGCGCCAGTCTGCGACGGCGACCCTCTCAGAATGGCCGCATCACGACCAAGACGACCGAACCCAAGCAAGCGATTCCGAACACGTACGCCATACCTTTGAGCATCCGTCCGGCGGTGGCCCGCTCGTCCGTGAGCCTCTTGAGCAGGGCTCCTATCCAATGGTGCGCCACAATCGCCACGAACGCCAGGGCCAGCTTGGCATGCATGAAGTGCGTGGTGACCAGGTACAGACGCCAATCCATACCAAGACGCGCCGCGCCAAGCACGAAGGACAGCACGAACGCCGGCACGGCAAGCCTTCCGTAAATCGTGCGCCCAAGCCTGGCTTGCTCCGCGACTGGTCCGCCTCTCGCCACCGCGACCAGCACCGACGCCAACAGCGCGCCCACCCACACCATGTTCGCCGCGACATGCAGCGCGACCAGCACCAGATCCGCCTTCATTTCAGCTCCTCGACGATCGCCCCGCACCGGCGGGACCCCTGTTGTTTCTCTCCGGCCACATTCGAGCTAGATGACTGGTAGATGCCGCACGCTCCTCGCTATCGCGCGCCATTTCTCCTCGACCGTGCGCCCCGTGTCGATCCGACGCCTTGCGATCTTCTTCTTCCCGCTGCCGTCGTGACATGCGGACGACACGCTGCCTGGTCCTTCGTATCGCTGCCTCGCCCGGCGTGGCCCAGCAAACCGCGGCTCGCATGGGCCTCGGCAGGGGCCGGTGATGGGACATGAGAAGCGGCTACGAGCATTGGGTCAGGCTGGCCGTGTCGATCGGGTGTCCTTCGGGCATCGGCCCGGAGATCAGCGTGGTGGCGGCGGCGGTCGTGTCGCTCGATGGTGTGCGCTCCGTCCTCGTGGGGGACGCCTCGGTGCTCGCCCAAGCGGCACGGTTGCGGGGCGTCGACTGGAGCAAGGTTCCCGTGCTGCGGACGCGAAGCGATGTCGACCGGTGTGCAGCGCCTCTCTGCGTGCTCGCGCCGTGGACCGATCTGGCCGAAGACGAGCGCAAGCCCGGCAAGCCGTGCCCGGCCGGTGGCAGAGCCCAGCTCCGGTGGATCGACGAGGCCACGGACCTGGTCACGAGCGGTGTGGCGCACGCGGTCGTGACGGGCCCGGTCGCCAAGGACGTGATCGCCAGGTCGGGTGCGCCTGGCGCCGAGGTGTTTCGCGGGCACACCGAGCACATCGCGCGAAGGCTCGGTGCGCAGCGTCCCATCATGGTGTTCGTGGCCGACGACATGGCCGTCGCGCTCGTCACGACCCACCTGCCGCTCTCTCGCGTAGCGGAAGCGATCACGCAGGACAAGGTGATGGCGGCGACCCTGGCGTGCGTCGAGACGGCACGCGCTTTGCGCAAGCGGCAAGTACGTGTGGCCGTCGCAGCGCTGAATCCCCATGCAGGCGAGCACGGGTTGCTGGGGCACGAAGACGACGAGGTCATCGCGCCCGCCGTGTGCGCTGCCAGGGCCGAGCTGGCCGTCCAGGGCATGGATGCGCTGCTTGCCGGGCCGCTACCCGCGGAGGCGGCCTTCCGCATCGCCTTCGACGGCGGCTATGACGGCGTGGTTGCGATGTACCACGACCAGGCGACCATCCCGATGAAAGTACGGTACTTCGGACGCGCCGTGAACTACACGGCCGGGCTGCCCATCGTGCGCACCAGCGTCGACCACGGCACCGCGTACGACATCGCGGGAACGGGCAAGGCCGATGTGTCGTCGATGATCGAAGCGATGCGCCTGGGCGCGCGCCTCGCGTTGTCGCGCCAGCAGGCTTGATCGCAGAGGCAGACCATCGGCATCAGCTTCCGCATTCCTGTTGCGTCGGCATCATCCCATGGTCCGGCGCTCGCTGGCTTCGGGCGACTCGCTCGCAAGCGGTCATGCTCGTCAGCTTCTCGAGCGCGTGGTGCACGATCCGGGGATTCGACCACGGCCACCGCCACGTCCCCTTCGACCGCTTGCATCCGCTGACACACCAACCTTTCCGGCGCTACCATGCACCCGAAGTCATGCCGTCATCGCCGGCCCGCCGACCTCGCCTTCGAATTCCTGCATTCCTGGTCCTGGGGATGGCGACGTCGTGCACGGCGCCGGCGCCACCTCGCGCGCATCGGGCGCCGACGCACCCATCGGCGGCACCGTTTCCGGTGTCGACGAGTGCGTATTCCCCGCCATCAAACCCGGAGTCGACAGCTCCCGCGTGCGGGCCGCTCCAGGTGGAGCCGCCGCCCCTGATCACGTCCACCATCGACACGGAGGTTCCGGGGATCGTGGATCCCGGGGGGGCGATGGAGCCTTTCTACGAACGAATGGCCTGCCTCCTGCGCGGGACGGCGAAGGACCATGTGCGGATTGCGGTGTACGGCGACTCGAACATGACGATGGACTGGATCACGGGGGAGATGCGCAGGACGCTGCAGGAGCGGTACGGCGACGGCGGCCATGGGTACATCGCGCTGGCGCGTCCGTGGCGGTGGTACAAGCACATGGACGTCCGCAGTGGTCAGCTTGAGAAGGACTGGACCGCGTTCGCCGTGTCGACCCATCCGGCCCAGGACCATTGCTACGGATTTGCGGGTATCGCGGCCCGGAGCGAGCGGCAGGGCGCGACGACGTGGGTGGAAACAGCGCAGGAGCCGTCGCCGGTGGGCACCCGGGCCAGCAGATTCGAGCTGTACTATCTGCGCAAGCCGGGTGGCGGCGACTTTGAGATACGCCTGGACGGCCACACGGTCGAGACGGTTCGGACCGACAATCCGGGCGTGGCTGCCGGATTCCACGCCTTCTCGGCGCCCGACGGCCCGCACCGGGTGGAGATCATCGCGCTGACACCGTCGCCTGTGGTGCTGTTCGGAATCACCTTGGAGCGCAGCGCCCCGAGCGTCGTCATCGATTCGCTCGGTGTCGGGGCCGTGAGCGGACCGTTGCTGCTGCGTCAGGATCCGGCGGTCATGAAGGCGTCGCTGGAGCGTCGCGGCTACGACCTGGTGATTCTGTTGCTGGGCAGCAATCAGGTGTGGCCGGTGATGTATGAGCGATGGATGGCCGAGCTGGTGGACCGCTTCCGGCAGGCGTTGCCCCACGCGGCTGTGCTGATCATGACCCCGGTGGACCAGGTGGAGTCGCCGACGGCCACCCGTTCCGCGCCCAATCTCGCGCTGGTGGCGCGTCAGAACCGGCAGATCGCCATCGACAATCGCATTGCCTTCTGGGACTTTCGTGGTGCGATGGGGGGCGACGCCGCGATAGTGAAGTTCATGGCGACGGGCATGGGCCAGGCCGACGGAATCCACCTGACACCCAAGGGCGCAGCGTACATGGGACGCAGGATGGTGTATGCGATCTGGCGGGATCTGAACCGGTACCTGCAGGCGCATCCTTCGGCGGGATGCGACGGGGACGGCGCCGAGGCGCATTGACGCACATCGTGTTGTGATAGGAGGGCATCGATGATCCGCCCATGGTCGCTCGTGCTGCCAAAGGCAGCCGTGGGCGGTCTCAAACTCCTGGGTTGCCGTGTTGTGGATTGCCGTTCTGCCCGAGCGACGCCGAATGCTCGGGTGACTTGGCGTCTCGTTGTTTCCCGGACTGCCAGGGACCCTGTCGGCGGCGATGGCTTCCGCTGGCGTGTCCGCGGGCGTCGTCCGTGTCCGCCGTGTCATGGCAGGACGGGTTCCGGCAGGACGAGCGGCGGAAAGGAAACCACCGCGCGACGATCCGGCGCGAGCTATCCCGCAGCAGAAAGTCAGGAGGCAGGCGATCGTGGCGGGTCACGAGGGCGTTGCTTGGCAGGCGCGGAAAGGGAGGGACATTCCCGGAGCCGATGCGAAGTTCCGTATCCCGATGCTGTTCTCCAGGCCCGGCAGGTCTGCTACGATGAACATCGATCGGAGGCGCGCACATGTCCAAGCATCCTTCTCGTGGCTTTCGTACCCGACATGCGGCAGGATTGCTCGCCGCCTTGCCGCTGGCTGTGCTGATGTCGTGCTCCTCGGACGAGGGTGTGCCCCCCGAGCGCGGGTTGATGTCAGTGCACTCGGAGTTGTCGCAGGCGGAGCGTATGGCGCGCTACGCGCAGATCCGCGATGCGGCCTTCGGGCGAGGCATCAACGGCACGGCGTACTTGCTGGCAGGGATCGCGTACGCGGAGACGGGGCTGGCCCACTGCTGGTCCGAGGCGACCTGGGCATGCCAGGGCCCCAACTCGCCGGATTGCGGAGGCGGACCTGTCATCGCCGGCGCCGCCGATGGTCCCTGCTCGGCCCAGCAGGGGGGGCTCGGCATGTTCCAGTTCGACGCCGGCACCTTCACCGACACCATCAACACCTACGGCGCCGATGTGCTTACCGTGGCGGGCAACGTCAGCCACGCCATCGATTACGTCATCAACATGGTGAAGATATCGGCCTATACCACGAACGCCGAGACCGACGCCAAGGCGTTGCAATGGATCCTCGACTTCGACCTAGGCAACGCGACCCTTCGCGATCAGTGGATCAAGACGGTTACGAGGTACTACAACGGATGCCAGCCAAGCTGGAGCTGCTGGTCCCAGAGATACGGCCATTACGACGACAGCTTGCAGACGGTGGTCGACGAAACCGGACTGGATTTCTGGGTCGTTCCGACGGACAAGGCGCCTTCGGGCGAGGTCGACCAGGCCGACTGCAATGTCGTGCGGGGCTGGGCGCAGGATCCCGACACCCCGGCCGATGCGATCGATGTGCACCTGTACTTCGACTCGGTGCCGGGCGATCCGAACCCGGCCACGATCGTGATACACGCGGACCAGGATCGGCCCGACCTGTGCACGACGCTGGGATCGTGCAACCACGGGTTCGAGACGGCGATACCGCGTTCGCTGCTCGACGGAGCCCAGCACACCGTTCATGCGTACGGCATCAACTCGAAAGCGTCGGGATCGAACGCGGAGCTGGGGCACAGCCCCCGGAGCTTCCAGTGTCCGGCGCCGGCGGCCCCCATTGATTCGCAGCACGGGGTGCGTCGCCATGTCACCGGGCCCGCGTCGTTTGCTAGCTGGAAGTTTTCGTGGCTCCTCGATGTCGCGCATGTGTCCGACGCTGTGCTGCTGCAGTATCCCGCGGGGCCGGACTGGCCCGACACGCCCCGCCTGATCCGGGCCGACGACGGCTCGCCGGAGGTGTGGTCCATCGACGCGAACACGCGCAGGCACGTGCTCAGCCCGGGGGACATGACCGCTTGGCGATTCGACATGGCGCAGGTCGAGACGATCGCGTCGTCCGAAGTCGCCGCCTACGCGCAGGGGCCCGATTGGGCGCCGCAGCCGTTTCTGATGCAGGGCGGTAGCGCCGATGTCTACGTGATTGACGTGGCCGTGGCGGACGAGCCGGTGGACGGAGGTGTCACCGACGCTGGCGTTGAGGACGTTGGTGTGGGGACCGAAACGGATTCCGCTGCAGGGCCTGCGGAGGCCGGCGCACCGGCCCACGCAACCGCGATGGGAGACGTGGCAGGAGTCGGTCCTTGCGCGATTCGGCCAGGATCGTCGAGCCCCGGCTGGCCCTGGCTGATGGGGATGGGTGCGGCTGCGTGGGTGTGGCGCGGGCGACGTCGAGGGGAGAGGCGGCGATAGTGCCGCGGAGGTGAGCTATCGGCAGCGGCCCAGGGCGCGGCCACCTGCGTAGAGGGCGCCCTTGTCGAGCTCCCAGCCGATGCGCAGGAGCTGGTTGTACTTGGCGATGCGGTCGGACCGGGACAGCGACCCAGTCTTGATCTGGCCCGCGTTGGTCGCCACCGCCAGATCCGCGATGAAGGCGTCTTCCGTTTCGCCCGAGCGATGCGAGATCACGTTCGCGTAGCCGTGGGCCGTCGCCATGCGGATCGTGTCGAGGGTCTCGGTGACCGATCCGATCTGGTTGAGCTTGATGAGAATGGCGTTGGCAACGCCCTTCTCGATGCCCATGGCCAGGCGCTTGGGGTTGGTCACGAACAGGTCGTCGCCGACGATCTGCACCTTGGATCCCATCCTGTCGGTCAATGCCTTCCAGTGGGTCCAGTCGTCCTGGTCGAAGGCGTCTTCGATGGACACGATCGGGTACTTGTTGCAGAGGCTCTCGTAGATCGCGACGAGCTCCGAGCCCGTGACGGGCTTCTTGTCGAACGTGTACTTGCCGGTGCGCTTGTCGAAGAACTCGCTGGCGGCGCAGTCGACGCCGATGCCGACCTGCTTGCCGGGCTCGTAGCCGGCCGCCTCGATGGCCTTCATGATGCGCTGGATGGCCTCTTCGTTGGATTCGAGGCGCGGCGCGAAGCCGCCTTCGTCGCCGACCGACACGGTGTGCCCGTCCTTCTTGAGCTGGCTCTTGAGGGCATGGAAGATCTCCGCAGCGGCACGGATCGCCTCGGGGAAGCTAGCAAAACCCATCGGAACGATCATGAACTCCTGGATCTCGAGGCCGCTGTCGGCATGGACGCCGCCGTTTATGATGTTGCACATCGGCGTCGGCAACGTGCGGGCAACGGTGCCGCCCAGGTACCGCCAAAGGGGCAAGCCGACCGTGTCGGCTGCGGCACGGGCGACGGCCATCGACACACCGAGGATGGCGTTGGCGCCCATCTTCGACTTGTTCTCGGTGCCGTCGGTGTCGAGCAGCACGCGGTCGACGCCCGCCTGATCGAGCGAATCGAGGCCGATGATCGCCGGGCCGAGGGCGGTCTCCACGTTCTTGACGGCCGTCTGCACACCCTTGCCCAGGTAACGCTTCTTGTCGCCGTCGCGAAGCTCGAGGGCTTCGTATTCGCCCGTGGAGGCGCCCGACGGCACTGCGGCGCGGCCAAAGCCGCCTTCGGTGCTCACTTCGACTTCGATGGTTGGATTTCCGCGCGAGTCGAGGATCTCGCGCGCATTGACGGACAGGATTTCAGACATGGTGTATCTCCTTGTGTGGGGGCCCGGTGCAATCGCTCCTGCGCCGGCGCGCCTGGTGCCCGCCCCTCGAAGGGACCGTCGCACAGCCTCCGAGCCACCCGCCCCTTAGCGCCAAAGCCGGCCTGACGCCAGCCCCATCCGCAAATTGCGCGAACTTGGCACAGCATGGTCACCATCGGCGCTGCGCCGCGTCATGCCGTCTCCTCCACCGAATGCGCCCAATACGCATTCGCACGTTGCTGGTCCCGCCCGTCTCCACACGCAATCGTGTGGATCGGTGACGATACACGCGTAGGCCGTAGCGCCACCCTGCCTGCACGTCTGCATCGCGCACAGCCAAAGCTCGCGAGCTGTGGGTCGTGGATTACCCGCTTCCGGCTCGCCGTCGAGCCGTTGGCCTTCGCGTGGGTCGTCGACTCGACTGCGGCCTTTGCGAACCCTGACCGGGGAGATGGGTGTTGACGGCGTACCCGCGACGTGTGTTAGCCTTGGCAGCATGAAGAACTCCTGGCTTGTGATCGTGGGGCTGGCCGTCTGCGTGACGGCTTCGGGGTGTGTGATCCATGCGCGTGGGGCGGGGTCCGCCCAGGCTGGTGAGCCTGCACCGGCGCCGCCTCCTCCTCCGCCTCCCGCGGCGACACCCACGCCCACGCCTGCTGCTCCGCCTGCCACCACCCCGCCCGCGGCCACCACCCCTCCCGCAGCGACCACGCCTCCGTCGACGGGCCATCTTCACCTGAGCCGTGTTCCCCCCGGCCCTGGTGCGTGTCCGGTGGTCACCGGCAACGACAAGACCATCCGACTGCCCGAGGGCACGTGCACGGGCGATCTGCTCATCACCGGCAACGACAATCAGGTTCTCGGCGCGGGCAAGGGCAAGTCCATCGTATCGGGCAACCTCATGCTGACGGGTAATCACAATCAGCTTCACGGCGTGACCGTCAAGGGCACGAGCAACATCTCCGGCAACGAGAACGACGCTACGGACAACGAGCTAGTGGGCCAGGTCGTCGTGACCGGAAACGGCAACAAGCGATAGCCGGCGCGATCGCGCCACGCGCACGGTCGTCGCCGGGGCGATCACCCCTGCGCTGCCGGTTCGTTGGCAGCGGACGCGTCGCGTGTCGGCGAGATGGTTTCCCAGAAAGCGCGAACCTCCGCGAATGAAGTTGTCCGCCGCGCCGGCGGAAGGCTCTCCAGCAGACTCTTGCCATAGCCTCGTCGGACGATGCGACGGTCGAGAATCGCGACGATTCCCCGATCGCGCTGGGTTCGGATCAGTCTGCCGAAGCCCTGCTTGAGCGTGATGGCGGTGGACGGCACGTGGTACTTCACGAAGGGGTTTTCGCCTGCCTCCTCGATCGCCTTGCACCTCGCCGCCACCACCGGGTCGGTTGGTACGGCGAAGGGAAGCTTGTCGATCACCACCAGGCGCAGCGCATCACCCGCGATGTCGACACCCTCCCAGAAGCTCATGGTGGCGACCAGCACGCCGTGTCCGCTGCTGCGCATGTTTTCGAGCAGCCTGGCCTTGGGGGCGTCGCCCTGCATGGCAATCGGTCGGCGAAGGCGCACCTCGAGCTCGCTGCGCAGGGTTTCCATGGACCGGTTCGACGTGCAGAGCACCAGCGCCCCGCCGCCCGTGAGGCCAATCAGGTCCGCGGTTCGATCCGCCGCCCTGGCGGCGAATTGCGGGTCCGACGGTTCCGGCAGGTCCACCGGCGTATAGAGGATCGCAGCGTGCTCGAAGTCGAAAGGCGATGGCACGATGAGCTCTTCGCGCGAGACGTTGGGACCGTCGGCGCCAACGCGGCTGCGGAAGAAGTCGAAGGTGCCGCCGGTGCTGAGGGTGGCGCTCGTGAGGACGACCGTGGGAGTTCTCTCGAAAAGGCGGCTGCGCAGGATGGTCGCCACCTCGATGGGCGTGGCGCCGACGGAGGCGGACCGGGGGCGCACATCGAGCCAGGTGACGCTTCCGGCCGTGCCGTCGACGATGCGTGCCAGATCCTTGCGCACCTCGGTTACGCGCCGGCCAAGGTCCTGCACGGCGTCGTCTCTGGCATGCTGCTGCGCCAGCGCTGCCACGGCTTCGAGCGATGCGTCGAGGCGGTGATAGCGTTCGACGAGCGCGCGTGTCCAGGCGTCGCGCTCGATGGCGTGTCGTCCGCTCTCACCTCGGCCGAACGCCAATACGAGCTCATCGTAGAACGTACGCGAAGCGGTCCTCGCCTTGTCGATCAGAGCCTCGGTGTCGGTGTGGGCCAGGAGCGGATCGGACAGGCCCGCGGCGTGGAAGACTCGGGCAGCCTCGCGCAGCAGCCCTTCGATTCGGCTGCTGGAGACCTGCACGCCAAAGAAGTCGCTCGCGATGTCCTCGATCTGGTGCGCTTCGTCGAAGATGAGCGCCTCGCAGGGCGGCAGCACGCCCGCGTGATCGTCGGACCCCTGGCGAAGCGACAGGTCCGCGAAGACCAGGTGGTGATTGGCAATCACGAGCTGGGCGGCCTCGCAAGCCTTGCGCATTCTCGTCACGAAGCAGTCGCGCACCGCTGCGCACCGGTTGCCCCTGCGCACGTCGGCGCCGGAGCACACCTCGCGCCACGTCGGGTCGTTCTCTGGCAGACCGTCCAGCTCGGCCACGTCACCCGTCTCGGTCGTGTGCACCCATGCGTTGATCATCGCGAGCGACCGAGCGTGGCTGCGCGCGGAAGACTCCGGACTGGCGAGGAATTCGTCGAGCCGCCGCCGACACAGGTAGTTCGTCAGCCCTTTCGCCACGGCCACGCGGGGTCGAAGGCCCAGATACCGCTCGATCGCCGGCACGTCGTGCGACACAATCTGGTCCTGCAGCGCCTTGGTGGCAGTCGAGACCACGACCTTTCGGCCGCTGAGGATTGCCGGCACCAGATACGCAAGCGTCTTGCCCGTGCCGGTGCCGGCCTCGCAGAGGAGGAGCTTGTCTTGCGCGAAGGCGTCTTCCACCGCGACGGCCATCTCGAGCTGTCCGCGACGGTGCTCGTAGCCCGGCAGCGACCGCGCGAGGGGACCGTCGGGGCCGAGCAGGTCGAGCACGCGGGACACGGTGAATCCTCAGGGGTGCGCGTGGCGGGAGCCCCGCACCGCGTGGGTCGGCAACGACGACGGATGCCGTGTTGCCAGGCATGCGATCCGCGCGACCGGCCCGGCGAGGCATCCGGGCATGCGGTCCAGGCCGCGGAAAACGAACGGGCCGCGGGCGTGCATGCCGAAGCGAGCGGCGGTGATGCTGGTGGCGCGCGGATGCCGGTTCACGGTGCTTCGAGTCCTAGCTCACCCGGCCGCCGCGCACAACCGGGATAGAAGAGCGCGGAGGCCGTCGAGGCGGCGTGAACCCGGCAGCTTCCGACAGATCGCCCACCGTCGCCGAGCGGCTCCAAGCGATGGCCGGCCGGGCCAGGACGGGGTTGGACTACCGCGTTGCCGCTGGCAATCTCCACAACGAGGCCCGGATTCAAAGCGGGATCGGCGGGTTGCTGACGGCCAATCACTAAGTGCTTGTTGCCCACGGCACGACCGCCCGGCGACAAGCGAATCATCCGTGCTGCGTCCGCAGGCCACGGGCCAACGGTGTGTTACAACGACAAGGCAATACGGCAGTGCCGTGGCAGTCGTTGGCAAGAAAGTGCACGATGCGCCTGGCCGAGCTTGACGTGGGGTGCTCGCCGCGTCAGAATCGCTGGGCCGGGATCGGACCGTCCGGCCCGTGCGTTTGTCATGCGCATTCGCTCATCCGTCCTCGGCGAGTGCAGAAAGGACCATCGCTCGATGAAACGCTCGCTCGGTCTCGCGTCGCTTCTGTGCCTCGGTGTGTTGGCGATCTCCTCGGAGTCCCGCGCCGCGGACTGGTACCGTGGCCCGTCCGTGCATCGGTACGCGGGAGCGCCTGTCTCGGCATCGACGGCGTTTCTCGCCGACCCGAGCACGGGCTTGCATCTTGCCAACGTGGAGTTGGCGCACGATACCACGCTGCCTCTGCGCGCCCTGCGCACCGTGCGTTTCGGTCAGCAATATGCCGGGCTGCCGGTGATCGGCAAGGGCGCGGTCGTGCGCGTCGGTGCCGACGGAACCGTGCGGGCTGCTGTCGTCGACGTGGCACGCAATCTGTCGGTTGCCACGATCCCTGCAGTGGATTCCGATACCGCGGTCCGGATTGCGGAGTCGGTCCTCGGACGCGCGCTTCCGGAGGCGGGCGCATCGCTCGCGGTTCTTCCGCAGGAGGACAAGGGCGGCGTGCTGGTCTGGCAGGTCCACGCCGCGGTGTCCCGCGGGTTGTACCAGGTCGTGATCGACGCCCAGACTGGCGGCTTGCTCTACCACCATCCCCTCTGGATGGATGCGCTCGGACGGGTGTACGCGATCAACCCGGTGCAGACGCCGAACCCCGAAGACCTCGAACTGCCCACCCTGGTGCCGAGCAGCCCGCAGCACCTCAACGGATTCGGCGGAAACATGGCCGTCTACGGCTATGTGTCGGGCGATGTGACGTCGAACTTCATGACGGCCCAGAATACGGAACCGAATTCTGGAGACGATTTCCTCTACGGCCCGAATCCCGACGTCGAATCCCTCGACGACCCGTTCGCCGAGGTCAACGCGTTCTATCACTGTGGCAGAATGGACGAGTACTTCACCCAGAAGCACGGGCTCGACATGACCGGGTCGAAGTGGAGCCTGTCGATCGTCACGAGCTACGCGCCAGCGAGCGATCCCAGCTACATCGACAATGCGTTCTACACCCCCGGAGGATATGGGGTGACGGTGCCAGGCGCGCGCAAGAACCTCATCGCCATCGGGCGGGGCACGGCCGTCGACTTCGCCTACGACTCCGACGTATTCCTGCACGAGTATACTCACTACGTGAATCACAATGCCGTAGCGTTTTCCAATGGCGCGTTCGATTTCGACCAGTACGGCATCGTGGTGATGCCCGGCGCGATCGACGAAGGCACGGCGGACTACTTCTCCTCGACGATCAACAACGACCCGGTCGTGGGGGAGGCGACCCTCGGACCCTACGCGCGAGACCTCTCGGGTTCGTCGGGGCATTGCCCGGACACGGTGTTTGGCGAGTCGCACGAGGACGGCAAGCTCATCGGCACGGCTGCGTGGGCGGTGCGCAAGGCGCTGGGCACGGAGGTGGGCGATCAGGTCGTCTGGGGTGCGGTCACGATGCTCGGGCACAATCCCTCGTTGGGCGACTTCGGGCGCGGCTTGCTGCAGACCGCGTCGGACCTCGGTCTGGACGCGGCGCAGGTGGCTCAGATCCAGGACATCCTGCACGAGCGGGGGCTCGACGACTGCGACCGCGTTCTCGAGCTGCACGAGGGGCAGAGCCGTACGACCACGATGTTCGGACTGGACATCATTGGCGAGATGATGGGCGCGACATGCGCGCAGATGAAGAACTATGGGCTCAATCTGAGCTCCATCTTCCACTTCAAGCACGTGCCGGCGGACGGCGACAAGGGCGTCAAGCTCACGGTCCACTTGGAGGATAGGATGGGCAGCGGAGCCCTCAACTGGAGTATCTACGCCCGAAAGGGCGGCATGGTCACGTTCGCCGGTGGCAGTCAGTACCAACCCCCGGATCCGTCGGTGTACGACTATCTCGTGTCCAACAATACATCCCATGACGGCGAGATGGTGATCGACGACAGCTCCGATCCGCCCTTCGATCCCGGGTCGGAGTACTACTTCGTCATCGTGCACCAGAACTGCCCTGTCGAAGGCGCTACGGTGCAGTCGGCGTCGATCCGGGACGTGCCGGTGGACGGCGGCCTGGACGTTCAGGAGCCGGAGAGCGGGAGCGACGGAGGCGTGGAGCCAGACGCGCAAGTCGAAGTGGACGCAGCGGCGGACGCCGCCACGGGCAACGACGACGCCGGAGGCGCGCCGCCCGCGGCGAACGGCGCCGACGACGACGACGGTGGATGCGGCTGCAGCACGCCGGTGTCGGGCAGGGGAGCCGGTGCTGGTGTCGTGCTCGCGGTCGCCCTTGCGTTTGGCGCCGCGCGGCGCAGGCGCAGCCGCCGGTAGTGTCTGACCCCAACACGTGTTGGCCTGGACCCCAACACGTGTTGGGGTGGACGCCAACACGTATCCGTTCGGGAATACGTTTGATCCCGAGATGTGCAAGGGGAAGCAGAACTCCGCGACGGACCGCGCGAGCGGCCGTTGCATGGCGACGAGCGCAGGTCGCCTTGCGAGCTGGGCGCACGATCTCGGCGGGAACGTGCGGGAGCAGGAGCACTCGCGGGACCAGAGCCATGGCAGCAACGACGTATGCCGTAGCCGCGGAGGCAGCTCCGATCACGGTGAGGCCGACCTGGGCTGAGACACCAGCCCCGAGCTGGCGCGGACGGAGTCTGTGCAGGTCCACGGACACGCGCGAAGCCCGCGCTCCGTGACGGGTCTGCGTGTGCAGCCAGCAAGCATCGTGGCGAGTTGCTGACGACCTTCGACGCCGCAGTCGGACAGGCGTAGCGTGGCGCCGGCGCGACGAAGCGCGCGGAGCAACTGCGAGGGCGCCGATATCGTCGGCCAGCGGGGCGGGGGGGCAAGAATCCCGGAAGGGTGCTCCCGCGCAAGATAGGGGGTTAACGCGCCGCAATCGCGGCAGCGCAAGTTGCAGCAATGATTCGTCACCAGCACCAGGAATCCGGCGCGCATCCGGCGTGCCCCGGCGAAACGGCCGAACAGCTCGTTGTACAACGCCGTGAGGTAGAATCGGCGCGTCTCCAGCGTCCGCAACAAGCGCGGCGCTTTCCGTGGAGGTGTGCTGGCGACACGGCGCAGCAGTTTGATAATTATCAGATCTGGTGGCGGATCGAAGAGCGTGCGGCGTCCGTCGCCTTTGCCGTG